>MDSZ01167163.1_pt1 | contig 10241 bp, 12 predicted proteins | sample 811201 | NCBI WGS metagenome assembly MDSZ01 (sample SAMN05326647, study PRJNA326480) | marine metagenome | isolation source: seawater | place: Indian Ocean: North | collected 2010 | reverse complement strand
ATCTATTACTCCAATAGACGCTGGGGTAATGAAATTTTTAGAAAAGAAATTGAAAAAACTTGGTTTCAAAACAAAAATACTTGAGTTCAAAGAAAAAGGGTTCAGCCCAGTAAAGAATTTATATGCAAGATTGGGAACGAAAGGACCTAATTTTTGTTATGCAGGTCATTTGGATGTTGTGCCTCCGGGTAATATAAAAGATTGGACAATAAATCCATTCAGACCATCTATAAAAAAGGGCCATTTAATTGGAAGAGGTGCAAATGATATGAAAAGTTCTATTGCTGCTTTTGTTTCTGCTGTAAGCACTTTTTTATCAAAAAATGAAAAATTTAATGGATCAATTAGTTTGCTAATTACTGGAGATGAAGAGGGTGATGCAATTAATGGAACAAAAAAAGTTGTAGAATATTTAAAAAAAAAGAAAGAAAAAATTAATTTTTGTTTAGTAGGTGAACCAACAAACCCAAGCACTTTAGGTGAAATGATAAAAATTGGTCGTAGAGGAAGCTTAACTGGCAAGTTAACTATATTTGGTTTACAAGGTCACGTTGCATACCCCAACAGAGCGAATAATCCCTCAACAACTATTATTGAAATTCTAAAAGGAATAAAAAGTATCAAATTTGATAAGGGAACAAAAAATTTTCAACCAACAAATCTTGAAGTAACAAAAATAAATATAGATAACTCAGCAGATAATGTAATTCCTGCCACAGGTGAAGCAACATTTAATATCAGATTTAACGATAGGCACACCTCTCAATCTATTAAGAAAAGACTTAATAAAGTTTTTAAGAACATATGTAAAAAAAGTAGATGTAAATATGATGTTAAATATAGAGTTTCAGGTGAAGCCTTTTTAACAAAACCAAATGAAACTACTCACATGATACAAAATATTATCAAAAAATATACTAAAATAAAACCAAAACTATCCACTACTGGCGGAACTTCAGACTTACGATTCATAAGAAAAATTTCACCTGGTTTAGAATTTGGTCTTGTAGGAAAAACTATGCACAAAGTTGATGAAGCAGTATCTTTGAAAGATTTAGAAAATCTTACTAAAATATATCAAAATATTTTACATAATTATTTTAAGTGAAAACTGGATTAATTACATCTAATTCTTATCAAGAGCATGATACTGGCCCAGGGCATCCAGAACAAATTGCAAGAGTATCAGTTATCATAGAAAACCTTAAAAAATTAAATAATAAAGATATTTTATGGAAAACACCCTCAACTATTTCAGAGGACATTATTAAAGATGTTCACGATGCTAGTTATATTGATATAATTAAAAATTCTTTTCCTTTTAAGGGTTTTTCATCATTGGATGGAGATACAATTATTTCCCCTGGAAGTAAAAATGCTACATTTGATGCAGCAGGTTCAATTATTACTGCTATTGATGGAGTTCAAAATAAAGCATTTAAAAATGCTTTTTGTTCAGTTAGGCCTCCAGGACACCATTGTAATAAAAATAAAGCTGCTGGATTTTGTATTTTAAATAATATTGCAATAGGAGCAAAGTATTTGCTTAATAAATATAATTATAAAAAAGTTGCTATAATTGATTTTGATGTTCATCATGGTAATGGCACTCAAGATATATTTTATGAAAACAAAAATGTTTTATTCATATCAACGCATCAATATCCTTACTATCCTGGAACAGGTTCGGAGTATGAAAGAGGAAAATTTAATAATATCTACAACATACCTTTGCCAGCTGGCACAACATCTGAAGAATATTTAAATGCTTTTGAATTTGCTTTGAAAAGATTAAAAGAATTTAAGCCTGAGTTTGTCCTTATAAGTGCTGGATTTGACTCTCATATCAAAGATCCACTTGCACAATTCAAACTTGAAACAGAGGATTTTTATTCTATTACAAAAAGAATTTTAGATACGTCAAAAAATTTTTGTAATGGAAAAGTTGTTTCAATTCTTGAGGGTGGGTATGATTTAGAGTCTTTAAAAGATAGTGCAAAAAGGCACGTTGATGCATTAATTGAATTTAATTAATTATAAATAATCTTCATGAAATTATACAGAATCAAGAAATCTAAAATTGATAATAAAGGTCGAGGGTTATATGCAACTAAAGATATAAAAGCAGGAACAAAGATCATTAATTATATAGGTAAAATTATAACAAACAAAGAAGTAGACAACTCAGATAAATTTGACAATGATAAACCAATATATTTATTTACCTTAAACAAAAAATATACTTTGGATGGTGATTTTCCTTGGAATACTGCTGGTTTAATTAATCACTCGTGTAATAACAATTGTGATTACGAGGGGAAAGGGCTTAAAGTTTGGGTTACAGCGATTAAGGACATCAAAAAAGGTGAAGAATTTACATGTGATTATGGATTTGGTTACGATAAAGATTACAAACAATTTCCTTGTAAATGCGGAGAAAAAAATTGTTGTGGATATATTGTTAGAGAAGAATCGAGATGGCGTATAAATAAAAAATTCTCAATGGCTAACAAAAAAAAATTAATAAATAATTCTCAATAAAAATAAGCCCTCTGGAGGTGCTGGAGGTGCACATAAAATTCTTTTCTTAGATTTTATTACATTTTCAAATTTATTTAATGACCATTTTTTTTCTCCTAAATATTTTAAACATCCAACCATTGATCGTACCTGTTGTTGAAGAAAAGATTGAGATCTAAATTCAATTATAATTTTCTCTTTTAAGGCTTTTACTTTCACTTGTTTCATAGTTTTTATAGGACTTTTAGCTCTACAACTAGATGCTCTAAAAGTTGAAAAATCTTTTGTCCCTTCTAACTTTTTGGCACCATTTTTCATTATATTTAAATCAAGTTTTTTTATAACGTGCCAGCTTCTGTTCTTATCTAAAACTGGACTACTTAGACGATTAACAATTACATATTTATACACTCTGATTTTTGCTGAAAACCTTGCATGAAAGTTATTACTTCTTTTTCTAATTTTTAAAATAGAAACCCCTTCTTTATTTAAAAAATAATTAATTGATTTTAAAAATCTATCTTTTTGAGAAATCTTTTTTTTGCAATCAAAATGAGCAGATTGTTCTATTGCATTTACACCCGTATCAGTTCTTCCTGATCCAAATAATATTATCTTTTCTTTTAAAAGTTTTGAGATTTTATCTTGAATAAGTCCTTGTATAGTTTTCCCTTTTTTTTGAACCTGCCAGCCTCTAAAATTTGTACCAACATATTCAATCAATATTTGATATCTAAACATTAGAAATTATTATTCCTTTTCTAATTTGTGATCCAAGCATAAATTCATCAATTTTTTGGGGTTTTTTTCCCTGTCGCTGAATTTCTAATATTTTAATTGATTCATTATTATTACAACAAATTTCTAATTTATCAGATATCACTTCTCCTATTTTGCCTGAACCATTACCTATTTCAGCTTTTAAAACTTTATATCTTTCGCCATTAAAATTAAAAAAAGCACCTGGTGAGGGAAATAAACCATTTATTTTTCCAATTATATTTGAAGCTTTTTTACTCCAGTTTATTTGACCCTCTTTTTTTTTTAATTTTTCTGCATAAGTTGCTTTGGTATGATCCTGGTTTACAAATTTTGCTCTATCTTCCAATATTTCGTCAATATTATCTAATATTTTTTCAGCAGCTAATTTTGATAATTTTTCTGAAATTTCTTGAGAATTATCTTTTGGATTTATCTTGATTTTATAAACATTGCTTACGGGGCCACTATCCAATTCTTCTACAATCCTCATTATACTTATTCCAGTTTCATCATCTAAATTCATAATAGATCTTTGTATCGGTGCTGCTCCTCTCCATTTAGGGAGTATTGATCCATGAATGTTTATAAAACCTTTTCTAGGTAATCCTAAAAATTCTTTAGGTATTATTTGGCCATATGCTACTACAATTGCAATATCTGCATTCATATTTTTTATAAATTCATATTCCTCTCTATTTTTCTTAAAACTTGCTGGTGTTCTGTAATTAAGATTTAAAGTTTCTGATATCCCTTGGATTGGGGACTTATTTATTTTTTGACCTCTTTTAGATTTCTGTGGGGGCTGAGTATAAACAACTGAAATATTATAACCATTTTGATATAATGATTTCAAAATTGGCACAGCAAATAATGGTGTACCCATAAAAATAATTTTTGGGGACATTAACTAAACTACTATTCTTGTGGATTTAATTTTTGATAATTTCTTTATTATCATTGATTTTTTCAATTTAGATAAATAATCAATAAATAATATTCCTTCTAAATGATCCATTTCATGTTGTATACATGTCGCTAATAGACCTTCGGCTTTTAGGATATTTTTTTTACCATTATAATCTAAATATTCTACCTCACAATTTTTTGGTCTCTCTATTTCAGCAAATTGATTTGGTACTGACAAACAACCTTCCTCATAAATAGATTTGGTTAAATCTTTATTTATTATAATTGGATTGACAAAGTATCTCGGCTCTTTTTTATTTTCATCTTTACTAAGATCCATCACAATTATTCTTTTTGGTATACCAATTTGAATAGCGGCTAAACCTATACCATTTGCTGCATACATCGTTTCCAACATATCATCCATTAATTTTCTTTCGTTTTCTCCAACAGTTCTAACTGGCTCAGATATTTGTCTTAAAAGAGGATTTGGTTCTGTAATTATTGTTCTAATTGTCATAGATAACATTCAGTTTAATATAATTTTTAAACTTTTAAAGGAAGAACTTTTAAAAGTATTTTATTTCTAATAAAATCAACATTTAATTGATTTAAGGTACTTATTATAAAATATATTGTATCTTCATCAATTCTTTCCAATTTATCTTGTCCAATAACTTCTACTATTCTTAATAAAGCAGCACCTAATTCTTTATTATTTATCATTACCTGAATATCCGTTGGTATCTCATTTTCATTAATTTCATATAAATCATCATATTTTTTTTGAATTTGAATACCATCATATTTCAAGGATTCTACTAAAATTATATCTTTTTTAGAAAAAAATATTTTTTATCTTTTTTTACTTTTTTCAAAAAATTATTGATATCTTTCTCAATTTTCGATTTTGAATAATCACCATTAAAATAGTTAACAAGTTTTGATTGATGTATAACATTGTTATTATATTTGATGCTCTTTTTTGAATTATCCTCAATTTTTATATTTGTATAGTAAAAACTTGTTAAATTAACTGGCACCTCTGAAGGTTCTATTTTTTCTAAAAAATTTTTTAATTCAATATCGAATGCTTTTTCGATTTGATCTTTTTTAAATAATTCTTTCAAAGTTTTTAACAACTTTAATTTTTCAATGACTTCAGATTCTAAAAGAATTTTTTGATATAATAATGCTCTTGCCTCTATATTTGATAAATTTTTATAAGAATCATTTATATTTAAGAATTGATTAATGCTAAATTGAAATCTCTTGTACAAATCAAATAAATCTTTTTCTGGATAATTTTTGTTATGTGCTGCTTTTTCTAATAAGGAAATTTTATCTAATTCTGATATTTCTATTTCCTTTAAATTTCTCAAAAGATTTGATGATGATAAATATCTCCAAATTTTTTTATCAGTACTATCTTTAGGTTCAAAGTAAAATTCTGGATCCGTTCGATGTGCTAAATGAAAATCTAAAATAGTTTTTTCTGAAATAGTTTTGTCAACTTTGTCTTCATAACCCATTAAAAAACTTATCTTTTTTTCAAAATAGTTATCTTTAAAACCACTTTCTTTTTTCAAGTCTAAAATAATTTGAGCTTCATTTATTTTTCCAGAGTCTACTAAGCAATAGATATTGAACTTAGAAAGATAATTGTCTTCCAAAGGTTCTTGATTTTTAAAAAAAATTTTACATGCTCGTTGAATATTTGATTCAATGAGATGTTGATCTATTAAATATTTTGTTAATTCAGGATGCAAATTTAAAATTTGATTTTTTATCAAGTATTCTTCTATTAAATCTAAATTTGAATTTTTAATTAACCAATCAGATTTTATTTTTGAGAATTCCTCTTCTGATATATTTTTTTTGGGATAATAGGCATTTGTTAATATTGAGATATTCATTATTTCTTTAGCTTCCTCTGATAAATTTATTTTACTGAGGTTGTTAAAAATATTTTTTAGTTGATCTCCATCAGAATTTAACCACATATTTATGTCTAATCCATAATCCTCTGGGTCATACAAACCTACGATTTTGATTTGATCTGACTTTATTGCACTTTCTTGCTTAATAGCTTCATCTTTTTTTTGTGACTGCATATTATAAATACTCGAGTTCTGAGAATTTTCATCAGTATTTAAATTTTCATTACTATCTTGACTTAAGTCATTTGTTTTTTTTTCTATCTCACTTTTATCTAAATTCCATATATCTACTGGCTTATCTTCTGCAAATGAGATTGAATTAAAAATAAAAATTACAAAAAAAAATAACAGACTTATTTTATTTAACAATTTTAAAATTTTCATTAGGAATTATTTTTTCTATCTCCTTTTTTGGGGCGGGAAAATCAATCTTGTTTAATAAAAAGATGATAACAAGCAATATAAACAAAGATAACGTTATTTTTATAAATAACCCTATAAAGCTTGTTCTCGAACTTGTTTTTTTAATAAATTGCATATAACTTTAATTAAATTCAAATTAAGACATATTTATGTTTTTTCAATAAAGATCTTATGAAATCAAAAAAAAATATTGTTTTTCTTGGAATGATGGGTTCGGGCAAGAGTTCAATTGGTGCATTAGTTTCAAAAAAACTTCAATTAAACTTTTATGATATCGATAAAATAATCGAAAAAGAAATGGATATGAAAATTTCAAAGATATTTGAAATTAGAGGTGAAAATTATTTCAGGAATATTGAAGAAAAAATTACATTAAAGATTTTAAAAAAAAAACAAGTTGTAATCTCTTTAGGTGGTGGAGCATTTTTAAATGAAAATATAAAAAACGAGATTTTAAAAAATCACTTATCTTTTTGGCTTAAATTGGATAATAAAACACTTATTAAAAGAATTAAATTTAGCCACAAAAGACCTATAGCCTACAAGCTGTCGAATAATGAGATAACAAATTTAATTAAAATTCGTTCAAATTTCTATTCAAAAGCTTTATATAAAATAAATTGTAATAATTTATCAAAGTTTGAAGTAATGACTAAAGTATTAAATTTATATGAAACCAATTAAGTTAATTGTAAATACATCTAATGAAAAATACCCAATCTACATTGGTACAAATCTAATTTTAAATACTTCAAAATTACTTAAACAAAATTCAATAAGTTTTAAAAAATGTTTGTTAGTTATAGATAATAAAGTTCCAAAAAAAGTGACTGCTAAAATTAAAATTTCATTAAAAGGCCAAAAAATTTATAATTTTAATTATAATTCAAATGAAAAAAATAAAAGTCAAAAATATGTAAATAAAATTCTTAAATTTTTATTTACAAAGAATTTTTCGAGAGAAGATTGCCTTATTTCAATTGGCGGCGGTATTACAGGTGACGTAACTGGCTTTGCATCCAGCTTATTTAAAAGAGGACTTAAGTTTATAAATATTCCCACAACTTTGTTATCTCAAGTTGATTCTTCGATTGGTGGAAAAACTGGTATCAATACAAATTATGGTAAAAATTTGATAGGAAGTTTCTATCAACCAAAATTAGTCATAAGTGATAGTGCCTTTTTTAAATCTCTTCCTCAAAGAGAAATAATATGTGGTTATGGTGAAATTTTAAAACATGCTTTAATTTCAGATGAAAAATTTTTCAAATATTTAGATAAAAATTTTCACAAAATAATAAATTTAAAATCGCCTTATATTGAAAAGGCTATCTTCAAAAGCTGTAAAATCAAAAAAGCAATTGTTGAAAAAGATGAAAAAGAGAAAAATATTAGAAAAATTTTAAATCTAGGACACACATTTGCGCACGCATATGAAGCATGCCTAGGTTATTCAAAAAAATTAAATCATGGTGAAGCTGTTTTATTAGGTATTATATCAGCATTAAAATTTGGTTCAAAAAGAAAATTTTTAAAACAAAAAAAATTCAAATTTATAGAATTGCATTATAAAAAATTTAATCTCCCATATGATTTAAAAAAATATTTTAATCTAAATGATATAAATCAAATTCTAAAGTTTATGGTTAAAGATAAAAAAAATGTTTCTAGAAAGATAAGTCTTGTACTACTGAAAAAAATTGGTTTACCAAAAATTAATAATGAATTTAAATTAAATCAATTAAGAATATTTTTTAAGAATGAATTAAAGAATTAATATTTGTATAGAATGAATATATTTTCTTAATTCATCATCTAAAATTTTATAAATTTTTTTGTTACTTTCAATTTTTTTCATATTTTTTAATTCTTCTGATGTGATTGAAATTTTTAAATGATATCTACCGATAATATTTCCAATATGTTTTTTGTGAAGAAATGATTTATCTTCAATAATTATTTCTTCAACATTAATTTCATTCTTTATTTTTTTTTTTTACGATTGCAATTAGGTCATTTATATTCATAAATAAGATATACTATATCATGAAAAATATTTGTGACTGGAATAATTGTAATAAAATTGGTGAGTATAAAGCACCAATAGAGAAAGATAATAGTAAAAAATTTAGAATGCTTTGTTTAGAGCATGTCAAGGAATTTAATAAAAACTGGAACTACTTTTCTGGCATGAGTGATGACCAAGTTATAGATTTTTTAAAATCTGATATGGTCTGGCATAAGCCAACACAAAGCTTCAGTTCTTCTGATAATTTTTTTAAAGTATTGTGGAATAATACTCTTAAAGATGAACTAGATAAAGAAAAACTAAATGGTGAATTTAATCATATGCGTCAATTTAAATTTAATCATAAAGATATAAAAGCATTTAGTATTCTTGGTGTTTCTGTGGGTTTAAAATGGCAAAAAATTCAAGACAAGTTCAAAGTACTTGTCAAAAAATTTCACCCTGATATGAATTCTGGTAATAAAAAATATGAAGAAAAACTTAAACTAATTACATTAGCTTATACACAATTAAAAAATACATATAGGGAAAAAAATTGACACCTAACTTAGAAATTAAACCAGATATAAAAGTTTCTCTAAAACAAACTTTTGGAATCGACTCAGATATGGAAGTAGATGCCTTTTCCAAAAAAAGTGAGTATGTGCCAGAAATTGATAAAAATTATAAATTTGATAGAGACACCACTTTAGCAATAATTTCAGGATTTGCATTTAATAAAAGAGTTTTGGTTCAAGGATATCATGGAACTGGTAAGTCCACTCATATTGAACAAATATCAGCTAGATTAAACTGGCCGTGTATCAGGGTGAATCTTGATAGTCATATAAGCAGAATTGATTTAATTGGAAAAGATGCAATAATTCTTAAAGATGGAAAACAAATTACTCAATTTAACGAAGGAATTCTTCCTTGGTCAGTTCAAAACCCTGTTGCACTAGTTTTTGATGAATATGATGCAGGCCGTCCAGATGTAATGTTTGTAATACAAAGAGTACTAGAGTCTGAGGGTAACTTTACTCTCTTAGATAAAAATAAGGTTATTAAACAAAATAAATTTTTTAGGTTATTTGCAACCTCTAATACTGTAGGTTTAGGTGACACAACTGGATTATATCATGGTACTCAACAGATAAATCAAGGACAAATGGATAGATGGAACATAGTTACAACATTAAATTATTTAAGTTTGGATAAAGAGATGGAGATAGTTTTAGCTAAAAATAAAAATTTTAATAATTCAAAGGGTAAAGAAAAAATTTCTAATATGATAAAAGTTGCATCACTAACAAGAAAAGGTTTTGTAGCTGGAGATATTTCAACAGTTATGAGTCCAAGAACAGTTATACATTGGGCTGAAAATTCGGAAATATTCAAAGATGTAGGATATGCATTTAGGTTAACTTTTTTAAATAAATGTGACGACATTGAAAAAAATATAATTGCAGAATATTATCAAAGATGCTTTGGTGAAGAATTACCAGAGTCATTAGCCAATATTCAAATTTAATGGCCAATAATAAAGAAGCAAATTTGAAGGAAAAATTCCGTCAGGCTTTATCATCAACAGTCAGAGTAATTTCAGAGGATTTCAAAATAAAAAATAAAGATCAAGGAAACGAAAGTTCAAAAAAATTTGATTTTTTTGAATTAGATAATTT
>MDSZ01162441.1_pt1 | contig 10241 bp, 11 predicted proteins | sample 811201 | NCBI WGS metagenome assembly MDSZ01 (sample SAMN05326647, study PRJNA326480) | marine metagenome | isolation source: seawater | place: Indian Ocean: North | collected 2010 | reverse complement strand
TATCTTTTAGATTTATTTTATTTATATGCATATGGATACAAATCCCTATCATTAAATTTACCATCTTCCACAATCAAAGGTAACTTTTCAAAATCAGAATCAGACATGAAATTATCACTATTAGTTTTTTTAATAGAACAAAAGATATCTTTATCGTCTTCTATTTTCAAAGTCATTATTTCATAGTTGTTATAAGAAGCTAACTTTTCAAAGAAATCTATATTGTATTTGTACCTACAATGTCCCATCCAATAGTTCTCTCTTGGTAAAACGTGAATAAAAATACCATCAACCTTACACATATCATGAATATTTTTGAAAGCCATGTACTGATTATCTATATGTTCAACAGTTCCGATATCCAATGTGAAATCAAATTTGTTCAATAAATCATATTCTGAATCTGAAATAGGATATCTTAAATCTATTACTAAAGAATCCTCTCTACCATTTAAATCTATAGAGGTGTGATTATATCCTAAAGCTGTAAAATATTGTTTGGAAATTATATTAACTTTTCCAGACCCATATCCATTATCTGTATAAGTAAATCCAGACATTTCAAAGTTGTCTTTTATATAGTCTATACCATCACCTCTTATATAAGAGTTACCCAAATCTAAAAGTTCAGATTTAGATTCGCTTTGTGTATCCAACACACTATGAATAAATTCTAAAGATTTTCTTTTAATAGCCATTATCCTATACCTTTCCAAGTAGCACCATTCTTTGTGTAAAAATGATTAACAACGCTGTCCGAGTCATACAATATATTGTTACCATTATTAATCATATCTATAGCCCAATATCTGTCTTCTTTTCCAGCATATCTTTCATCAAACAGATTTTTTTTGATAAAATCTCCTTTAAAAAAAGAAAAAGCATTATGAAAAAAGTATCTGTCTTCAGGTTTAGAAAAATAGTTAGTTTGATTTTCATCTTTGAAATTAGACCACATATATCTTCTACCTATTCTTTTACCATACATAATCGGTATTTGTTTACCCCAAACAGCAGCTGTTGACTCATCATTTAGTTTAGTTATTACATTTTTTAAATCCAAAGAAGTTATCTGACAATGAGCTGATAAAATAATTATGTAATCACCTGTGGCTTCTGCTATACCCATATTCAATGCTCTACCAGGTGTGTAATGATTGTTACTTATACTCATTTTTTTAATATTATGGTACTCAAAACTATTCACAATTCTTATTGTGTTATCTGTTGATTGGTTATCAACTAATATTATTTCAGGCTTACCTATGAAGTCTGTTATTGATTGTAAACAGTAACCTATATGTTGTTCTTCATTACGAGACCTAACTACTACTGAAATATTATCCATTGAATCTTCCTGTCATTATATCTCTTGCCTCTTGTTCACACTTTAAGTAACCATCACCACAATCAATATTCATTTGTTTTTTCATTTCCATATATTCACTTAACTCTTTTAGCTGTTCGGGCAATATACTGAACTTATTATCACGACCAGGTAGATTATTATCTATGGTAAAATGTTTTTCTATCACACACGGATTATATTCTAATGAAACTTTAGTTCCTTCAATACCAACAGTGTGGTCACTATACCCTACATTTGGAAAAAACTCTCTTAATGTTTTAATTCTTGGTAGATTACAATTATCATAGTCAAGTGGATATGAGGAAACACAATGTAGTATCACAAACTTCCATTTATCTAATGTTCTTAATGTATCTCTTATTTCGTCTACAGAAGATGTGCCTGTCGAAAGATATATCTTATCAAAATGATAATAACAAAATGTTATGAGTTCTATATTACGGGATTCAAAACTAGCAATCTTAACTGTATCTACACCTATGTCTGCAAGTAACTTTGCATCTTCAATACTAAACACAGAAGAAAAAAATGGTATCCCATAAGATGTACTAAAGTTTTTTAGTGATATATGGTCATCTTTAGATAGTTCAGCTTTTTTGTATATTTCTGTCCTACCATCATCATCCCACGGACCTGGTTTCAATCTATCTACAGACCAAGTCTGAAACTTAACATAGTCAGCACCATTATCTTTAGCTTTTTGTATCATCTGTTTAGCCAAAGCTAAATCACCCATATGATTCCAACCTATTTCTGCTATTATTTTTGTTTTACGCATTTTTATGTAGTAACCTTTCTGTTGCTATTTCTAAATCCTCTTTACTATGTATATTAGTACAATCATCTTGTAAAGAACCAACTCTTCTACTGACATTATCCATTCTGACGAACTCTGATTTTATCACTCTAACAGAGCCGTTTCTAGTCCCATCAGTACCTACTGTAACCAAATCGTCATATTTTTTAGTTACAAAATATTCTAACACCTCATCTAAAGACTTTTGTCTGTCTGGATTATCTGGCTGTAAGCCAACTATATGAGTTATATCTTTAGTATCAAACAACCTCACAACATCAACATATACATCTACAGTATCTGCATCCTTCAACAAATGTTTAGGTCTATCGTGAACTAAAACACCTTCATACTTTTTACAAATATCTCTGACTTCATCTGATTCAGTAGATACTATTATATGTTCTACATACTTAGATTCTTTTGCGTAAAGTATAGAATATTCTAGTAAAGTTTTGTCTCCTATTATGGATAAGTTTTTGCCTTTTAGTCTTTCTGAATCCATTTTGCATGGAATAATAACTATTGATTTACTTTTTATCATAACCTACCTTATTTAATAATGGTTGTATAGATAAGTATCTATCTAAATTCTCAGAAAATAATTTTTTTTGTAATTTCCAATATTTTTTTGTATATCCAGCAATATGTGGAGTTACGATTACATTCTGTAATCTTCTAAGTTCAGAGTTCTTACTCAATGGTTCACTTTCGAATACATCAAGCCCTGCACCAGCTATTGTCTTAGATTTCAATGCTTGTATCAAATCCTTTTCAACAACTGTTTTACCTCTACCGACATTTATAAAGAAAGAAGATTTCTTCATTTTACTAAACATAGATTTATCGAAAATACTATCAGTTTGTTTTGAATGTGGTAATATATTAATCACAAAATCAAAGTCTGAAATTATTTCTGGCATTTGCTCTAATGTAAAGTTGTTTTCATCTGATGTAGTTCTAATACCTTTTACTACCATATCAAATGATTTACATATATTAGCTAACTTTTTTCCTATGTTACCCATACCAACTATTAAACAACTTTGACCTATTACGTCTTGAATAGTGTTAAAGTATTTATCGAACTCAGTTCTGTCAATGTTATTGGATTTTAGACAATAGTTAAATCCTCTTGATAAGGAAAACATAAACCCCAATGTCGTAGAAACTACACCATCGTTCATTGTTCCACTACTATTGGTTACTATTAAGTCTTTTCTATTAGTTCCGATTATTCTATCATATCCTATACTGGTAAAATGAACCCACTTCAACTTCGGCATTCTATCAATCAAAGGTAAACTTATTCTGTCCCCAAAATATATTTCGATGTCTTTTAGTTTGTCGTTGTTTAAATCATCAGGATCAATTTTAACGATACCACACTTTTTATCTAGTTCGTAGAAGTAGTCATCTGGAATCTTATACATCTCCAAATCTCTTATTAAATCACAGCCTATCATTCTTTTACTCTGTACCCGCTGTTTCTAACAAAAGGAAACTTATTTTTGGTGTCATTTGTAATCTTTACTCCTAACCCATTTTGTAATGAATAGTCTTTGTTTTTTATTATTTGTTTAATCATCTCAAATTCTTTGGATAGTATATCTAATTTTACAGTGGGAACTTCTAACCAATCTACATCGGTGGCTATAGATAAATGTAGTGCTGACATTAAAGATATACTGCTACCCCAAACATGTAAAGCGACTTTTTTATTCTTTTCTTTAGCCATTTCTATTATCTTTTTAGCTCTAATAAAACCACCACAGTATGTTATATCAGGTTGAACAATATCTAAACAATCAATCTCTAAATATGATTCAAAATCTAACTTACCACTCAACCCCTCACCACCAGCAATAGGAACATTAGTTTCTATCTTTAACCATTTCATATCTTTTAAATTTGCCGGGTGTAGTGGTTCTTCAAACCAAGTCAGATTTTGATTTGATAACGAATTTACATTATCTACTGCAGTTTCTCTGTCCCAAGTATTTAAAGTACCCATTATAGCATCAACCATTAAATCTTTAGAACCTAACTCTTCTCTTGCAGTTCTTACTCTCTTTTTATCGTCTTCCCAACTCTGAACACCTACTCTCATTTTATAAGAGTCAAATGGTATCTTCTCTATATCTTTCTTAATCTCATCAGGAGTATATGTTACAGAACCACCACTACTATAAACATCAAAATTATTTACATTTGTTTCACTCAATAATCTGTACAATGGCTTTTGTTCTATCTGACCTTTTATATCCCACAAAGCCATTTCAATCGCACCTATAACAGTTCTGATGAATCCGTTCATACCAACAAAAGGTATGTCCATTGAATCGTAAACCTTTTCAATTTCTATTGGATTCATACCAACTATCAGAGACTCTATAAAATTTACAGTTGGTTCTATCAGTTCAGGCACATAAACAGCTGAATAAGTTTCTCCGATACCCACCAAACCATTATTAGTCACAACTTCTATAACACCAATACTCTTAACTCCAAGAGGTTGACCAAAAACCTTACCATCACCATAATGTGAAGATAAACAGTAACCATTAACTTTTTCTATCTTCATTGTAGAACACTCATTATTGAACTAACACATTTATCAGTAGAAGTAAAATCTAAACCACCTTCGATTGTATCCTCTATAAATTGACATTCTTTTTCGGATTGATATTGTCTTTCTATTTCATCAAATATCTTTTGAGTATCTAAATCAACTAACCCTTTGTAATCAAAGAAATGACCTAAGATACCAGCTTTATTAATCAAAACTGTAGGTATACCTTTTTGTATTGATTTGAAAGCTAAGGTAGATGGTGGTGATAAAACTATGAAAGAATCAGACATCAACATATTATCATCTTCAACATCCATCAGTATTTCATAATCTAAGTTTGGATTTATTATGCTTCTCATATAATCTATATCTTCTTTTACATTAGGATTGTCTTTTCTGGTTTTTATTTTAAAAATAACTTTCTTACCAAACTCTTTTTGTAGCTCGTATAGTCCTAACTTTTCTAAATAATTTTTGTCTACTCTTAATGGACAGCTGTCTAATTTTACCCAATGATTAGCTAAAAAGTTTGTAATGCATAGTATGTGTTCATCTCTGTTTTCATAACTTTTCAAAATATCATTTGATGGTATGCCCATTCTTATCAATCTGTCATCATCTTTATGGGCTTCTATATCCGTATTACCAAAAACCATTAGATAGTCAAATACTTTTTTATAACCATTGTTATAGTCATTCGAACCATACCCTCTACCGCCACCGTGAATACTACCTATCATCGGAATGTCTAATTTAGAAGCCATATCATATAGTTTTTTTAGTCCGTATCTACCTCTAGAATCATCGTAAATAATAATATCATATTTAGATAAGTCTATATCTACATTTTTATCTTTAAATCCATTAAATCCAACATCGAATATATTATCTATATGTTCGCCATACATATTATTAAAAGATGTTCTAGGGTCTATCGTACCATACCAAGACATTTCAGAACTCATTTCATTGATTCTTAGTAAATCTATATCAAATAACTTTTCTTTTAACTTAGGTATTATCGGGTATATTCTCTCCCCAACTCTGTAAACTGATACTATAAATAGTGTTTTTTTGTTCATACATCAAAACTTTTTAACGGGCCGTTTATAGGATCGTGGTGATAAAAATCCCAAAGTAAAGTTCCTTTATATTGCTCTTTAACTGGCTCAAAAGTATCTCTATCCCCATAGTCAAATCCCCACCTTTCTTTCCACACATCGTGATGGCCCCACTTACCATAAAAGTGTTCTCTGTCAGCACCAGCTCTTGGAGAGTTAGTTGGTATATTAAACTCTTTTTTAGAAGATTGGTGATGTTTTACATCAAAGTTTGGTAAACAAATATTGTAAATGTTTTTATATAAGAATTGGAATGCTATATCATCCCATGCGTGAAAAAAGTGATAATCATCTGTTGGTATTATATGTTCCATATACATATCCAAATTAACCACCGCTGTGTACCAAGCTACTGACTCTACAGCAAAGGGTTTATCAAACCCTTTATCATAATCAACTCTAGAGTTTGGCCAATATTCTTTTCTCCTATACCAAAAGTCGCCAATCTCTAAAGGAGTTCTAGCGGTATCATTTAGTTCTCTGATACCAGAATCGTATCTTTGATGTGCAATCTGTTTATGGTGAGAATTAAATCCTATGACTCCAAAATCATTTAACTTGTCACCTGAGGTTAAATTACTTAGTTTAGTAAAGAAGTTTTGGGTAAGTGGAAAACAATCATGTTGAAACCAAATTATCCAATCTATTCCCATAGGTTTGAAATGATTACGAGCAGTAGTAATATTGTTTTGTAAACCTCTTTCTTCTCTGTCTAAGTAAACTATATCATTTTTTGAACAAATCTCTTTACCCATTCTTTTATTTTCACCAGTAGAGTCCTCATCAATATTCAAAATTTTGCAACCCTCAGTATCAACTTTGTTCATCCAACTTTCCAACAATCGATAATTGTTTCTTGATGTAAATAGTATTCCTAAATTACTCATAAATTTTCTCCTTATAGTAAAGATTGCTCCCATTTTGTAAAAAAATCGTAAAACACATCTACGACATGTTGTCTTGCTTCTTGATTAATATGTGGATGTACTCCTATGAAAAAGCTATTATCAGTAATATAATTAGCATTCTTCAAATCACCCTCAACTTCAAACTTCTCACCTATCATACAACTTTGTCTTGATAAATTACCACCCATAATTGCTCTAGTATCTATTCCGTTGTCCTCTAAATAATTTACTAATACTTTTCTATCAAGTCCACAACCCTCTTTAATAGTTATAGGATATCCATAGAAAGCATGTTCTCCTTTTTCAGGAATAATAGGTGGTTGTAAATAGTAATCATAAGACTTTAGATTCTCAGTATAAAAGTTTGCAATCTCATTCCTTTGTCTATTTAATTCATCTAACTTACCCACTTGTGGTATACCTAACGATGCATATACATCAGTCATTCTGAGATTATACCCAACAAGTTCAAATGCATATCTTTCATCGAAATCTTTTAAATCACCATTTGAATAGTAAAATCTTTCTTTACTTGTATCGTATTCTTTTAGTCTACCAAATTCTCTCATTGATTGTAATAGACTATATAACTCATCGTCATTTGTCATAACCATTCCACCCTCACCAGTAGTAATATTATGAGCTACAAAGAAACTGAAACAAGATAGAGTCCCATAGGAACCCATTTTTTTACCATCCCAAGACGCACCGTGAGCCTCACAACAATCCTCTAATACAGGTAAATTATGATAATTAGCCAAATCCATAACACTTCTCATATCAATAGGACAAGCTAAAGTTGGAACTGGCATTATAAGTCCTGTGTTATCATTTATAGCGTTCTCTATTTCCTTAATACTAATATTGTAAGTGTCCGTATCTACATCAACAAATCTTGGAACCAATCCAACTTGCAGTATTGGCATCACAACTGTAGCAAATGTAGTCGCAGGAATAATAACTTCAGAACCCTTTTTGACTCTACCAGACTTTATTAACACAGATAGCGCGAGTAAATTTGCAGATGAACCTGAATTAACCGCTACACCATATCTAGTTCCAATATACTCTGAGTATAACTTTTCAAACTCTCTAACTTTAGGCCCTTGTGATAACCTCAAATCTAACAAAGTATCGATAACACTTGTCAATTCATCATCCGAATAACAAGGATATCCTACAGTAACCCTATCAGTTTTAGGATTAAATGATGGTTTTTTGAAATATTCGTTACTATATTCTACAACCGAATCTATTACATTTTGTTTTAAACTACTTAGTTTCATTATCATATACTCCTTTAGTGTATTTTTTTGAATACCATTCGTAGTGATTTTTGTACCACTCAAATGTGTTTTTTAATCCTTCTTCTAAACTGGTTTGTTTTTTGTAACCAATAGATTTTAGTTTTGCTATATCAGGACATCTTCTTGATACTGAACCCTCAGGCGCAGGTAACACTTTGATATCAGTATCTACATCAGCTATATCAAATAATTTTTTAGCTAAATCTATGATTTTTATTTCCTCATCATCATTACCTACATTATATATTTCACCATTAGTTTCATCACTCTCCATTATATATGTTAATGATTCTAAAACATCATCAATGTAACAAAATGATCTTGTTTCTTCACCACCAAATATTTTGAATGGAAATTCTTTTTTCAGTATCCTTTCTATAAATTGTGGTATTACATGTTCAAATCCCATTCTAGGCCCATATATATTATGAAGTCTGACTATAGAGAATCTATCTAACTCATACATTTTACGATAAGAGTAAAGAGCTATCTCACTTAAAAGTTTTCCACCACCATAACTCCATCTGACATTTGACACATCATCGATAGTAAGAGGAACTGTTTCTGGAGTTGGTATAGGAAAGTTTTCTTCTCCCAATACACTTAAAGTACCAGAGTATGTCTCTGAACTACTTGTGAATAGAAGTTTACCTTTATTCTGTTTTACCAACCAATCTAGTAAATTAATCATGCTAATAATTCCAACTTTTAAAACTTTAACAGGAAATTTGTAGAAATTTCCTGTTCCATTTACCGCCGCTAAATGATATATTTGGTCAAAATGATTTTTTGGTAGTGTATCGTAAAAGCCTTCATTAGTCAAATCACCTTTTATAAATTTTGTATTCTTATGATTTTTTACATACTTAAAATCCTCATCATCGTTAGGTCTTGAAAAGTTATCTATAACTGTAATCTCATAATCTTTTTTTATTAATTGTTTGCACAGGTTAAATCCAACGAACCCAGCACCTCCTGTAACTAAAACTTTTTTCATATTACTCTTCCCTCATTCCGTTAAAAACAGTTGTTTTATATTTCCCATTATCTTCTATAATAGTTTTGAATATTTTTCCTTCCAAACCCAACTCTTCAGCTAAGTTGGATATTGCCTTTATATCTTTTGGTAAACAAACTCCACCAAACCCTCTAAAATTATCATTACAATCTAAATACTGGTCATTAATATGACTTCTAAGCACAACAGCGTTTTTGACGTTTGTATAATCAACACCCATCTTTTTACAGATTTCATAAAAATTATTCGCAAATGTTATCAATGCAGCGTTGTAAGTATTACTAAAATATTTTACAAATTCTGACTCCGTTACTGATAAATGGACTGTATTCTTTGGATACTTACCATGAACTTCTCTAATCAAATCAAAAGTCCTTTTGTCATCAGTTCCAATAACACATAAATCGTGATTTTCAATAAAATCAGATATTGCACATCTTTCTCTTAAAAACTCAGGAACAAAACTAATATTCAATATTGAAAAATCTTCACTTAGTTTTTTAGTAGTGCCTGGTTTAACAGTGCTTTTAATACAAACCACTCCTTTGTATTTCAAATCTGATAAATCCCTAACAACACTTTCTACGACACTCACATCACAATCACCATTTAAAGTGCTTGGAGTGGGTACACATATAAAAACAATATCTGTGTTTACTACATCCTCAATCTTTGTCTTTAGTTTGATATCATGAACTACTATATTATGTCCTAACTTTTCAAACCCATATTTTACAGCACTACCCACAATACCATTTCCAACTATTCCTATATTCATTACACTAAGTCTCCTGTTTGTAACCAATTTTGTTTCCAAGCTTCTTCTGTATAATTTTGTTTAAACCTCTTTTTTATTGTATCGTTACACAACTTATAAAATCTTTCTGACCTTAACTTTCTAGCAACTTCTCTAGCACCATCCAAATCACCAACTTCAACTGTGGTCAATGGATGTAGTATTTCTTGTGTATCTAATCCTCTGTATCCAATACAAGGTATTCCGTGAAACCCACAGTTCATAGCAAACGTACCAGCCGCATGTGTTCTCATAAGATGAACACCTACATTGTACTGACCTAAAGTATTTATCCAATCTCTCCAACTCATATAAGGTAGATAGTTTATATCCTCAATCATACTCTCTTGGTCT
>MDSZ01022400.1_pt1 | contig 10241 bp, 8 predicted proteins | sample 811201 | NCBI WGS metagenome assembly MDSZ01 (sample SAMN05326647, study PRJNA326480) | marine metagenome | isolation source: seawater | place: Indian Ocean: North | collected 2010 | reverse complement strand
TGATGCTGTCTTAGGTGCTTTTGTGTTAGCTGATGCTGCCTTAGGTGCTTTTGTGTTAGCTGATGCTGCATCTGGTTCATCAGCATCTTCATAGTGACAAAACGCATATTTTTTCATTTTTTTTGTTTTTTTATTAACTTTTGTTGCACACCAATCACCAAATTTACCTGGGAAACACTTATTATATTCTACATCTTTATAAGTAAAAGGAAATACACAATCACCAAGCATCATACTTTCAAGTAATTTTTCTTGCTTAGTTTTCGATAATTTACTAAATTTTTCACTAGTTAATTTAGTTACTAATTTTTTACTCATTATAATAGTAAAATAAAATATTATTTTACAAAAAAAATAAAAATTATATTAAATTAATTTAACAATAAATATTAGTAGTCGTCTTCATTCATTGATTGACTAATTAATGAATCTACATATTCCTTAAATTCATCATATGTATAAGATTTATAAATATTTTCACAAAAACCTTCTTGTATAAAATCAGTTGATGAATCATTTTTAAAGAATACATTATATAATTCGATAAGGTCTTCATTATCATGTATACAATATTCTAAATTATCTTCCCAAAAGGCACCTCCTAATACCAATTCAGTTAAAATAGAATCTCTGTTTAAAAAGCAGTCTGAACAGCTTTTTGATTCTTCAAAATTTTTCTCAAATTGATTTACTCCATAAATTGACGCAGTACCTTGGTCATATATTCTAGTTACACTACATTCACAATATGCGTTTGTGCAAAATGAACAACTCTTTATAGTTTTTGAGCAGTTTTTACAATTTATTGTAATATCCATGTCTTCTGAGTGATCTGCTAAATAACTTAAATTTAATTCATATGATTCAACAATAATTGGTGCTTCTTTTACTTCTACATCAATATCATTTCTACAACAAGGACAATTGGGTGTTTGCTGATTCCATGTAAATAAACAATTATAATGAAATTTATGACCACATTCAAGAACAACTTTGTTTTTATTAATATTATCCATACAAATACTACAAGTAATATCACATTGTTCTCCACTGGGTGTGTTAGATTGAATAAGAGTAGGCATAATTAAGTTTTTTTTACAAATAAATAACTTTTGTAAACTTTCAATTTTTAAATACTAATAAATTGTTTATCAAAATCATAGTAATACTTTCCCATAAATTCACATTTATTATTTATCCATTCGTCATTTGATATAATAGAGAAAAAAAGTTCATCTTTACTATTTTTATATAAATAGTAATTTGTTCCTGATACTAATTTTATTTTAGTTTTTATATTTTGTAATTTTTGTTGAAAGTCTATATCATTTATAATTTCTAATGCTTCATTTTTTAACATTTTCATTTGTTTATCTATTAATTTTAATTTAGCATAATTAGCATGATTTGATTTAATTATTTCCAAATAATTGTCATCTTTATTTAAACTAAGTAATAAACTATTTAAATGATTTTTATCAATATTTGTTATTGACATTAATATTTATTTTTATATAAAACTTTAAATGAATTATTTATAAATTATACTGATGAAAAATTTTCAAACTCATTAATATCAATTGTTACATTTGACGCATCATAATTATCATCTTCAGCATCATTACTATCGTTAGCATCATTAGCATCATTTACATCATTAGCATCATTTACATCATTAGCATCATTAGCATCATTAGCATCATTAGCATTATTTGCATCATCTTCAGCATTATTAACATCTTCATCTTCAGTATCAATAATAAAAGTATCATTAGCATCATTAACATCATTAGCATCAATAGCATCAATAGCATCATTAGCATCAATATCATCAATAGCATCAATAGCATCAATAGCATCAATATCATCATTAGCATCATTAGCATCATTATCATCAATATCAGAATTATCAGTTTCATTTAAAGAATCATAATTTAATCCTTTATTATCAATATTTACGTCAAAGTTAGTTTCTTCTTCTTCCATAATATTTAATTCAGTTTCAGTTGGTTTTACACCATTTAGTTTAATATAAGTATTCATTAAATTATTATTTTTTGGTTTTACATTATTAAGTTTATTAATCATCTCTTGTCTTTCTTTTTGTGACATAGCAAAAGTTTTAGTTGTTGTTAATTTGCTACAAATTTCTGGTTTTATTAAATCTTCATTTTTTTTAAATTTAGAATTAAAATTATTTAAAACACTTTTTAAAATTTCAGGTGAAATTTCTAATAATCTATCATATTCTTCTTTATACATAGTAATAACATCATTTGGAGGTTTTCTATCTAAAGGATGTCTTAAAATCAATGTTTGTAAATTATTATTAAACTTACCCCAAGATATAGCGGCGGCTCGATGACCTTCATTTAATTCAGATATTTTTAAAAACTGGTAAATAGTTGTAATAATTCCAGCAATAATTGATAATGTACCTATACCCATAACAAAATATTGTTTTAAATTTTCAGGGAATCTATCTTGAGCAAAATTCGCTGTTCCTGTAATTGTAGATATAATAATAACTGGTATGCTATACCAAGCATTTTTAGTTTTGTATATTTCTCTACACTGATTGTGCATATATTGAAAACATTTTGCTTTATCTGCCCATACTTGTATTATTTTTTCTTCTTCAGGCTTCCAATAATTTCGTACATTTTTCTTTTTCTTCATAAATTAAATTAAATTAACTCTTATTTTTTAAATAGATTTATTAGTTAAAAAAAACTTTAATAAATCGGAACTTTCTATTTGTTGTATAATGCTTGATGAGCATTTTTTAAAATAATCTATAAGTTTAGTAAATTTAGTGCTATATTTTTCATATTCTAAAATTATAGATTTATACTTATTAACTATGTTTTCTTCAAAGGTATTATTATGAATATTATTTTTTAAATTATTTTTAAGTGTTACCTTAGTAAATTTGTCAAATAGTTTCATAAAGTCATCAATTAATTTCAAATTATTTATAGTAATATTAATCAAGTCATTTAAATTACCATAATTGATATTTTTATATTTTTTTAAATTAATTATTTTATTGTAAATAGCATTTTTTTCATAATTATTATCAATTTCCAACTTATTAAAAGAAATAAGAACCACAATAATATATTTAGATAGTTCTAATACTTCTTCAAAATACTTTTTTAATATTGTTTTGTATAAATTTTGATAATAAACACATTCATTATTTAATATTTGCACTTGAAAAAATAAAAAACTATTTCTATGATTGTTATCTAAAATTTTATTTTTACTTAATTTACTATTTAATTTATTCAATATAAGTATTTTCCTCTTTAACTTATTGATGTTTCCTTTTAAAAGATGCAAATTATTAATAATTGTATTATTATTATTGACTAAAATTTCATAATTCATAATATATTAAAATTAAAAAAAAATTTTTGCTTTTTTTGAAAACTTTTTTTCTGGTTCCCCCCCCCCTCAAAAAAAAAAATTTGTGTTCATTTTTAGTATATTTTCTGTATTTTCCTTATATTTTAACATTTTTAATTATAATATTATGGTTTTATTTTATTATAAATATAAGAAAGTATAAAAAAGTATAAAAAAGTATATAAAAAAGTATAAAAAAAGTATAAAAAAGTATAAAAAAAGTATATTTAAAATAATAAAAATATAGAGTAATTATATATTATGGTTTCATATTCTTGTAAATATTGTAATTTTTTTACAAAAATAAAAACACATTACACAAGACATGAAAAAACAAAGAAACATGGTAACAATATTTTAAAATTTAAAGAAAAGTGTGAAATTATGGTGATGAACACAAATGAACACAAAATGAACACAAATGAACACAAAAGAACACAAATGAACACAAATATACCAAAAAAAGTATATTTAGAAAATAACATAAAATGCACCTATTGTAATAAGCAATTTAAATCGGTTCCAAGTAAACGACGTCATGAATTGCATTATTGTAAAGAAAATAAATCTAAAAATTCAGTTATAATTAAAGAATTAAAAAAGGAGCGTAAAGAGTTGTTTAAACAAATAGAGAAATTAATAGATAAAGTAGGAGATACAACAATTAATAATACACAAACAAATAATATACAAATAAATAATTATGGAAAAGAGGATTTAAGTCACATAACAGATAAATTAAAAAACAGCTTATTAAATGCACCTTATTGTGCTATACCAAAAATGATAGAAGCGGTTCATTTTAATAATGATAAACCTGAAAATAAAAATATAGCATTAACAAATAAAAAAGATAAGCTTATAAAAGTATTTACTAACAACAAATGGATTTACAAAGATAAAACACAAACTATAAATGATTTAATGGATGGAAAATATTTTATTTTAGATAGCCATTATGATAATAGTAGTAATAGTATATCTAAATATGAAAAATTCAGAAAAATATATGATGAAGGTGATAAAATAATGATTGAAAATTTAAAAAAACAGTGTGAATTGGTTTTATTAAATAACAGATAAATTAGTTAAAGAAAACATAAAATATATAAATAATGAATAATTTAAAAATATTATTTTTGAGTTTAATATGTTTTAGCATATGTTATTTTTTTTATAATTTACTATGTTTACATCTAGAACAATTATATATTAATAATACTTATTATCCAGAAAATGATAATGATAATGATAATGATAATGATAATGACGCTAATAACAGTGAAGAAGCACCACCTAAATATGAGGAAGTTTTTGTCTAGCTAGCATATAAATAATAAAATGCTATTATATTTGATACAAAACACCACATAGAACCATAAGAACCTTTAACAAATATATATATTAATGGTATAAATACACATATTGTAATTAATATTGGTTTCCATTGTGGATAAAAAATTAAAATAGAAAATATTAGTATTTCTTTAAAAGTAATTTCATTAGAGCCCCAAACAGGTGATCCATATTTATTACATAATGGTGAAGAATATCCATGAAATTTAATGAAAATATATATTATTACTATAACTGACATTATATTTAAATATTTATTTTTCCCTTTATTTATGAAATAAACATTATAAATAACCTGTAATGATAATAATGTTGGAATTAAAATTGATGATACTAAATAATTAATTTTATTTTTCTTCATTTTAATATACCATAATATTGCATCCGCAATTTGCATAGATGAAAATATTAATAAAAATATTACATTATGCCTTCTTAAAACAGTTAATTTTCTTTTAGTTAATAAATATAATCCAATTAACCAAGAATTTAAAAATGTAACTATACTAACTTCAAAACTAAAACACATTGTTATAATGTAATATTTTTATTATAGGCTAAAATTATATTTATAATAGGCTACAATTATATTTTAATAATCTGCAATTATAAGATATTTTAATCAATTATTAAAAAAATTGATTTAAAATTTAATATATATATTTACTTAATTCTTATGAATTCTCTAAGAAATTCACAAAACTATTTTTATGATGAGTCTAAAAGTATTAAATTTCAATGTTTAGAATGGTTAGGTAATAATGAATCAAAAAGAACATTAGATACAAGTAATTCTAAGAATAAATTTAATATTGATTTTAAGCATGTAATTAAATTGTATGGTGTTACAGAAGATGGTTTATCAGTAAGTGTAAATAATAATAATTTTCAACCATACTTTTTCATAAAAGTAGATGAAAATTTTACAAATATGCACAAAATGAAGTTGAAAACCAAAATATGTAATGAATTAGACCATAGAGATAAAAAAGGACTTTTAAAACTAGAATTTATCAGAAGAAAAGATTTTTATGGCTTCAATAATAATAAGCTATTTAAGTTTATAAAATTAACATTTATGAATTCAAGTGTAATGAATAAAGTAAATAAAATTATTCAAAAAGGTATTGCTTTAACTGGAAAAGAAAAAATTAAATTTAAATTATATGAATCTAACATTACACCATTTATTAGATTTATTCATACAAAAAAATTACAAGCAAGTGGTTGGGTTGAAATTAAACCATACACTTATACAATAAATAGAGGTGATAATAGAACTTCAAATTGTGTTATTGATATAGATATTGATTATAATGATATATATTTTATTGAAAATAATGCTATAGCACCTATGTTAATTGCTTCTTTTGATATAGAATGTGATAGTAGTCATGGAGATTTCCCTCTTTCCAAAAAAAATTATAAGAAATTATCTTGTGAATTGTATGATAATTATATAAATTCAATGAAAAATAAGGCTTTTATCAATTCAAGCAAAGATACTAAGATTAATTATATAAATAAAATGCTTAATAATGCATTTACACATAGTGAAAAATTAGAAATAGATGATATACATTATATATTTACAAAAAATAATGAAAAACCAAATAGTAGATTAATATGTTTAGTTAGTAAAAAAATACATTCAATTATGACTCGTAAAGAAAACTATAAGATTTTGGTATTAAACTTATTAAAGCACTTTTATGATAAAGACAATGATAATTTGAAAATAAATAGGAAATTTTATAAATTTATGGTAACAAGCATCATTGAAGATAGTTTTTGTGATAAGAAAAATAAAAAATCAAATAATAAAATAGAAAATATTTACACAAAAACAAACAAAAAGCCAAATAAGCGCATTATTGAAATAATGGCAAATAATACTAATAAGATTATAATTATTCTTTATAATAAAATTGCTAAAATTATGAAAGAATATGAGTGTAATAATCAACTTATTAATGATTTAATTAATATTTATATTAAATATGAAGATGAAACATTAGCAAAAAAAGCAGAAAAGATTGAAGAAGAATATTCATTAGAGTTTGATATAATTGAAAATGTGTGCAGTGCTATAAATATAAGCATTAATTCAATATATGGTTTATTTAATGATAATTTTCCAGAAGTTGAAGAATCACGCGATACATATACAAAACGTATAACTGAATATTTAGATTTAAAATTTCCTTTGATAGAAGGTGACAAAGTTATACAAATAGGTACAGCAATACAAAAATATGGAGAAAAAGATTGTTTTATGAAGCATATTATTACATTAAAAGGTTGTGAACCTATACAAGATGCTATTGTAGAATCATATGACACAGAAGAAGAAGTTTTGCTTGCTTGGACAAGATTTATTCAAAAGTTAGACCCTGATATAATAACAGGTTATAATATATTTGGTTTTGATTTTGCATTTATGTATTCTCGTGCTGAAGAATTGAATATAATAAATGAATTTTCAAAATTAGGTAGAATCCGTTTTAACAAAAAAAATCCTGAAACTAATAATTATGAAAATGTAACAAAACAATCACGTTTAGAAGAGAAAAAATTGGCATCAGCAGCACTTGGTGATAATACATTACGATATATAATTATGGATGGGCGTATTTTGATGGATTTGTTAAAAGTAGTTCAAAAAGATTTTAATTTAGTGTCATATAAATTAGATTATGTAGCAGAAAATTTTATTAATGACAAAATTAAAAATATTGAAAATAATTGTTTAACTGTTAATGGAAGTATAAATTTACATAAAAATAATTATATAACTATTAATTTTGGCAATGATGAAAAATATGAAAATAAGAAATTTAAAATTATAGAAAAAGAAAATGATAAAATATATCTAGAACAAAATATAGATGTATCTATTTTAGAAAGGAAACCAAAATGGACATTAGCTAAGGATGATGTTTCACCTCAAGATATATTTAACTTTCAAAAAGGTAGTGATGCACAACGTAAAATTGTAGCAGTATATTGTATTCAGGATTGTGTTTTGTGTATAAATTTAATTGAAAAATTAAAAATTGTAACAAATAATATTGGTATGTCTAATGTGTGTCATGTGCCTTTGTCATATTTATTCTTAAGAGGACAAGGTGTTAAGATTTTTAGTTTGGTGTCACATCAATGTAGAAATGAAGGCTTTTTAATTCCTGTTATTAAATATGAAAAAGAAGAAATTAAAATAGATGTTAATGATAAATTTGAATATGGTGAAGATGAAGAAGAAGATAAAGTTTTAAGTAATGATGATGGTTATGAAGGCGCAATTGTTTTAAAACCAACACCAGGTATTTATTTAGAAACACCTGTAACAGTATTAGATTATGCTTCATTGTATCCAAGTTCAATGATTAGTGAAAACTTGTCACATGATTCAATTATTTTAGAAGATGACCCAGAAAGTAAAAAATATTTAGGTGATGAGGGCATAGAAGAATTGAAAAAAATTGGATATGATTATGTTGATATAACATATGATGTATATAAATGGATTAATCCAAAAATTAAAAGCAAAGGAAAAGAAAAATGTGGTAAGAAAACATGTAGATTTGTGCAACCATTAGATGGTTCAAAATGTGTTATTCCAAATAAATTACGTGAATTATTGGCAGCTCGTAAATCAACACGAAAAAAAATTGTATATAAAACAATACAAACAGTTAATGATGAAAAGTATATTGGATTACTCAAAGAAAAAGAAGATAGTTATATAATAACAGATGAATCTGGTAAAAATCACAATATTGAAAAAATAAATGTAAAATCAATTAATGATACATACACAGACTTTGAAAAATCTGTATATGATGGTTTACAATTGGCATTCAAAATGACAGCAAATTCCTTATATGGACAATTGGGTGCTTCAACTAGTCCAATTTATTTAAAAGATATTGCCGCTTCAACAACGGCAACTGGGAGAAAACTATTGTATTTAGCAAAGGAAAAGGTTGAAGAAAAATTTGATGGGGCTAAAATTGTTTATGGTGATACAGATAGTATATTTATTAATTTTAATCCAACAGATTCACAAGGTAATAAGATAATTAATAGAGAAGGATTAAAGAAATCAATTGAAATGGGTGTGCAAGCAGAAAAATATATTCAAAAATTCTTAAAAGCACCACATAAATTAGAATATGAAAAAACATTTTGGCCATTTATGTTATTCTCGAAAAAACGTTATATTGGTAATAAATATGAATTTAAAACTGGTCCTAATGATTATAAAGAAACAAGCATGGGTATTGTTTTAAAACGTAGAGATAATGCGGAAATTGTAAAGCATGTATATGGTGGTGTTATTAATATATTGATGAATAAGAAAAATCTTGAATTATCAATAAAGTTTTTACAAGATGAATTAATGAAATTATTAAATGGTGAATTTGATATGAAAATGTTGATTATTACAAAAAGTTTACGTGGTTATTATAAAAATCCAGACCAAATTGCACATAAAGTTTTAGCAGACCGTATGGGCGTTAGAGACCCAGGTAATAAGCCCGCAAGTAATGACCGTATACCCTTTGTATATATACAAGTAAAAGAAAGTAAAAATGAAAGTGTATTACAAGGTGATAGAATCGAACATCCAGAATTCATAAAAGAAAATAATTTGAAACCTGATTATATGTTTTACATTACAAATCAAATTATGAAGCCAGTTGGACAAATTTATTCATTGATTGTTGAGCAATTAGATGGATTTAAATACGATGAAAATTATTATAATGATAAATTTAAATATTTGTGCAAAAGTTTAGAAGAAAAAAAGGCACAAAAGAAAATAGATGACTTAAAATTTAAGGAGGCATGTAATATTGTTTTTGGAGAAGTTTTGCGTATTGGAAATAATAAGAAAAATAAAGTAAAAGAAATAAGTGATTTCTTCAAAGTAACTAGAATAAAAAAAGTTAAAAAATAAATAATATATAAATTTATAATTCACAATTTATAATTCATTTACTTATTTTTTCTTTTATTTTAAAAGTAATTTGTTGTGTAAAGTTACACTTACCATTAGTACCCAAAAAGTTTATAAATAATATAAATTTACTTACATCATCAAAAGGTGGATTACCTGTTGAATAATGGTTTATATTTTTAAAATAATTAATTAAAGTATCATAATCAATCTTACTAAGAATAATTTTGAGTATATCATTTTCTATAATATCAATAAGTATATTTGAAAAATTACTTTTCATAAAATTAGTTATTTGATTTCTTAATACATCTGTTATTTGTTGTGTATGATGTATAACTAGATTATTTTTAATTGTGTAGCCAGAAACTTGTAAATATTTTTGTATGTTATCAAAATAAACTCTTTCATTTCCAAAATAACAATAATTACTATTGATTATATGATTAAAATTATAAATATGTTTTACTATAATTTTTCTAAAATCAGGTTCAATATTTTGAAACATAAT
>MDSZ01009909.1_pt1 | contig 10241 bp, 8 predicted proteins | sample 811201 | NCBI WGS metagenome assembly MDSZ01 (sample SAMN05326647, study PRJNA326480) | marine metagenome | isolation source: seawater | place: Indian Ocean: North | collected 2010 | reverse complement strand
TTGATCTTTCTTTGACAAACTATTTTTTTGTCTTTCTAATCTTAATTTTTTTAAAGAGGAATTTCCTAGTACAGCTTCTTGCTCAGATTTTGAAAAAGCCTGATTTAGTAATCCTATTTTTTTTAACTTCTTTTTTTGATATCTATATATTTCTATCAGAAAATCAACATCATCAAAAGCGTATTTGATTTGATTTTGAGTCAAAGGTCTTTTCAGCCAATTTGAATTAGTTTCAGATTTTTTTAAGTCAATTCCAAAAAAGCTTTTTACAATCTTTCCGTAAGATCTAATATTGGATTGAGATAATAATTGATCAGCAACTTGAATATCAAAAACGCTTAATGAGTGAATGTTCATACACTTGCTTAGCACAGTTGCGTCACTCCTAACAGAATGAAAAATTTTTAAATAGTTTTCACTTTCTAAATATTTCTTTAAAACCTCTCTTGGATCTATTGTTAAACAATCAATAAGAAATAATTTGGAGTTTGCAACGATCTGAATTAAGGATAATTTAGGAAAATATGTAGTTCTCCAATCAAACTCAGTGTCTAAACCAAGAACTTTTGTTCTGGAAAGCTCCTTGTCAAGTTTCTTTAGCTCTTCAAAGTTGTTAACAAAGAATAAGGACTTATTTTTTTTTAGACTCCTACGAAAAAAAGATTTAATTGACATTAATTTAATTTTTTTTCTGATCAAAATAATACAATCTTTCAATATCTGACTCTTTTACCTCTTCCCCATATTGAATTTCTATTATTTTGCAAATTTCATTATTCGGATTAATTATTTGATGCCATTCATTTTTTTTTACTTGAAAAATATCTTCGGTTGAAAGTTTGTGTTCTTTTTTTTCTGATTCTCCAAATTCACTATGATTTACAATACAGGATCCCTCACTTACAAACCAAATCTCATTTCTATGAAAATGTCTTTGGAAGCTCATGCCTTGTTTTGGAGAAACAATAAGCTCTTTAATTTTTAAAGTTTCATTCGAATAAAATTCATAAAACTCTCCCCATAATCTTTTTTCTTTTGGATAACTCCATTTTTTAAGTATTGAGCTAGAAGAATTTTTTTTATCGTTTCCTCCAACAGAAAATTCAAAGCTTATTCCCGGAACATCTTGTTCAGGTATATTTGATTCATTTCTATCCCCACCATTACAAAATACAATATTTTTATTTGGATATTTTTCTTTTAGACTTATAAGGGCGTTTTTACAGCTTCCTTGTGCATCGTCTTCAAAGCTAATAACTTCGTCTATATATGAGATAGACTCCAAAATAATTTTTCTTTCAAAAAAAGGTAGAAAAAATTTACCTTTTTTTCTGATTAGCCAATCATCGCTATTTAAAGCAACAATTAATTTTTCTCCATATCCTTTAGCTGATTTTATGTACTCAATATGTCCGCTATGAAGTGGATCAAAACCGCCGCTAATAACTGAAATACTCATTTTAAAAATTGAAGAAAATATTGATAAGAATCAAATATTATACCTCCTTTATTTGGGAAATCTTCGACAACAGGAAAGAATAATCTCTAAATTCTAGATTCTTTCCTTTCTATTTGTTTTTATAAGCTAAGTTGGATGTTATAAATTAAAGAGATCATCAATTATATTTTCCATCTTGAAATTTCGAAGTGCGTATTCATAGCCATTTTTTCCAAGTTCTTGTAAATTCGATTTATCTAATTCTTGCAACATTTTTTTTATGTTCCTTTTTTTGTGGTCTGAAGAAAATCCACAGCTAGAATCTTTGATTAATTCATGAGAATCATTATTTACATCTGCAATTAAAATGACAGACAGCTGAGCTTTCATATATCCAAGAAGTTTTCCTGGTACTACAGGTGTTTTCACTTGATCTGATAAAGCAATCAATCCTATGTCAACTCTTGATAACAAAGTTTCGTATTCTTCTGGTGGAACAAAAGTATAAATCCTTATATTAGTATAAGAATTTTGAAGCAAATATTTTTCTAAATTTAAAACCTCTGAACCTTCTATTAACAAAATCAGATCGTATTCATCTGGATTTAGATATTTAAATTGTTCAATAAAAATTAATAATCCCTGAATTTGAGACGGACCTAAAATTCCAGCATAGATGATATTTTTTTTATTTTTTTTGATATCGAAATCATTTTTTAATGGAGCGTCTGATTTATTAAAGTCTATCCAGTTGTGCATCAATCTTAATTTTCCTGATAACGCAGGGTAACTATTTAAAATAAATTTTATATTTCCACTGGAATGGGCGGTTATAAGATCTGCAGAAAAGTAAATTTTTTTTTCAATTGCTCTGAATAGTTTTATTAAAAAAGAATTTTTTAAAATATTTAGATCGATTGCAGACTGTGGAAAGAGATCTTGTACATTCAATGTAAATTTAGATCCGAAAAAAAATTTAATCATTGAGCCTGTTAGCCCCAAAGTCAAAGGAGATAAATAGACAAAAACGTGATCAAATTTTCTGAAGAAAAATACGGCATAAAAAAAATAAATAATTGGTGCTGGCAAAGACGAAAGTCCCCTTAATACCCAGATAGAAGATTTTTGAAAAGGGATATATATCCTTTTAATTTTTATATTTTTGTTTAATTGTTTACTAGATTCTGGTGGAGTTCTATCTGGTATGGATGTTAGTACACAAACCTCAAAATTTTTGGATACCAAATACTCGCATAAGTCTTTCATTAAGATGGAAGCTGAACCTATTGAGGGAAAAAACTGTTCACTTATAACAAGGATTTTTACTTTTTTCACTTGTTAAGTTAATTTGATAGTTCGTCGACTAAATTAAATACCAATTCCATTGTATTTATTTCGTCTAGTAAATTTTCATGAAATTTAATTTCAGGTAATTCAGACAAAAAGTAATTTATCTGATTTTGAAAACCAAGATCAAATTTATATGAAATTTTTTTTCTTCTTTGTTTATAAATTTCTAGTACCTTCATATCTGTAATTTTGTAATGGTTTCCATTTTGAATTACTTCAAATATTTCTCTAGAAAAACTTCTTGATCCACTAGAAAAATAATTTAAATTTGAAAGGCTACCGTTCTCATGAGAAAAAGAAGAAGAAAAATTTTCAAATCTATTTTTTGAAGAACTCAATCCTGAGGCAGAAAGATTCACAATCTCTGATTTAGAAATATACTTAATTAGATCGATAAAATGAGAACATTCTGCAATGACTCTATTTCCCCCTTCACTTTGATTATATAGCCAATGATCATCTTCAACTTTTCCAGCGTTTATTGAAATATTTATTATCATCGGCGAGTGATAATCTAAATTTTCAATAAGTTCGTTAACAATCTTCGAGTATCTTCTATTGTGGCCTACAATTACTTTGGGCAGCTCTTTTTGATCAGCTAAAAAAAGTTTTAAATCGTCTAATTCTTCCTTAGAGATACAGATGGGCTTTTCAATTAAAAGGTTTTTATTAGATGATATAGACGACTTTATAGTATCTAAATGATCTGAGTGTCTTTCAAGAGAAATAACGTGACTTATTTTATTATCTGCAAAAATATCGTCTTTATTTGTAGAACAATTACTAAAGGAAAATTTTTTGGAAACATGGCTTGCTTTTAGAGGTGATTTTGAAACCAATGTTTTTAAGGCTATTTTTTTGATTTTTTTTAATACTGGTAAAAAAGTCAGCACAGCATGGTTTCCAGCGCCAATGACTCCGGCATGAATTTTTTTTTGAGAATCTACTGTGTTAGCAATATTTTTTAAATATTTTTTTTCATTATTCTCCTTGGATGAAGTGAAATTTAAAATAATGCCAAGATCATTTTTATTTTTTCCAGATATTAATTCCTCATACAAAGAAATAGAGTTATCAAACATTTCCTCACGAGTGATAATACTTTTTATGTCTATCAAATCTTGATCTATAAGCCTTATAAATTCTTTTAGGTTTCTTTCTTGCGTCCATTTGATGATATCTTCAGGATAATCGTTCCCATTGATTTCATATTTATATTCTAAGGCGCCATATCCTCCCGATTTGGAAACAATTATAGATGCTTGTTTCTCCCACATAAGCTGTCTATCAATGGAAATGTCTAAATTTCCTAAAATAACGATAGAGCCATTATTTTTTACAATTTCTAAAGCTTGAACTAAAGGTTTGTTATTTTCGACTGCGCAAGCGATTATGACAGAGTCTAAGCCGCTGGGATATTTAGATTTTAAATACGAATTAAAATCTTCTTCTAGGTGAAAGGAGCCAATACCAAATTTTTTTAAAGCTTCCGATTTGTTTTTATTCGGATCATAGCTAACAACGTCACTTCCATAAGCCTTTAAGATTTGTGAACTTACGTTGCCTAGCAGTCCTGACCCAATTACTGCTACCGAAGAGCCTCCAAGCTGAACATTAGATAACCTACACGCATGCATAGAAATACAACCAATCATTCCAAAAGCACTCTCTTTGAGAATATCCTCCTTTACGTGAGCTAGCATTATTTCGGGAACAACAATGTACTCAGAATGAGATGCAAAGCCTGAACCAATGGCAGAAACAAAGTCCCCGACTTTAAAATTTCTTATTTTCTTTCCTACTTCTACAACTTTTCCGCTTGCGCTGTACCCCAATGGAACTGGAGTATCAAGTTTGTTAAAGGACATCTTAATAGCTTCAGAAAAACTTGTTTGTTTGGCTTTATCTAAGACTCTTTTCACTAAATCAGGCCTGTCTATTGCCTTTTTAATAATGTTTTTTTTAGCTAGATTTATCATGGAGGATTCAGTCCCTAGACTTACAGCAGAGAAAGAAGTTTTTACTAAAATTTCATCATCTCTTATTTTTGGCTCAGGTAAATTTTCAATAGATATTTCACCAGATGAATAGTTTTGGATTAAGGTTTTCATTGATCTATTTAATTTCTAACAGCAGAGCTCATACCTGGCGGAAAATCAGTTGATTTAGAGATCTCTTCTTCAAATAAATCAAACCACTCAAGAGTTAGTGAAAAGCCCTCCTCAAAATCAAAAAAAGGTGAATAGCCGATTAACCTTTTTGCTTTTTCTATAGATGCTAAAAGCCTTGGCTTCGTATCCCATTTTCTTCTTTCTTTGTATAGAAAGTCTAAATCATTATTTGTAACTTTTTTGACTAACTTTGCCATTTTTATAATCGACGTCTCTTTTCCAGAAGCTAAGTTAAAATTTTCTCCAATAGCAGATTCGTAAAATCCTGATCTAATTAGCCCCTGAACAAGGTCGAGACAAAAAGTGAAGTCTCTTGTTTCTTTTCCATCACCAGTTATCGGAAGAGCTTTATTATTTCTAGACCAAAATAAAAAATTAGGAATCACGTTTCTGTATTGACCTGGGACCTCTCCGGGTCCAAAAGAATTGAAAAATCTACAATTTACAGTTTTTAAATCGTAGTGATGGTGATAAAAGTTACAATACATTTCTCCCGTCATCTTGTTAATTTGATATGGAGTAGTCAGATGCATAGAAATAAAATCCTCTTTTAATGGAAGCTTTGGATAAGAACCATAGATTGCACAACCACTTGATGCGTAAACAAATCTTTCTACTTTAGTAAGGGTTGAATATTCTAAAAGTTTAATTTGTCCGATAACATCAACAGAAGCAGAATTTTCAGGAAAATCTACTGAATTTTGATTTGCAAAAAATGCAGCAAGGTGAAAAACAATTTGAGGTTTTTCTTTAAAAACTCTCTTCAAATCTGATTCATTTCTGATGTCGCCTTTAACAAATATCATATTTTCTAAAGATGGAAGATTCCAAGGCTCTTCACCTCTAATTGCAGACAAGTTATCTAAAACAATGATCTTTCCTTTCTTTCCAACAAGCTTAGAAAGAGAAATTGCTAAATTACTTCCTATTGCACCAGCTCCGCCAGTTATTAGAATGGTTTTTTTCTTGTAAAAGTTTTTTAAATTCTTTTCAAAATTACAACTATTGAGGTAATTTTGACATATTTGCTCTCTAAACTTATTTTTCATTAATTGATTTGATTTTATTGATAATTCTCATTGAAGTATTTCCATCTCCAAAGGGATTTTTGATACCAGACATTTCTTTATATTTTTTCTTATTTTCTAAAATTTCTCTTGTTACATTATAAACTTTATCTTCATTTGTACCGACCAATAATCCACCCCCAGCATCTATGATTTCAGGTCTTTCAGTAGAATCTCTAAGAACGAGAATAGGTTTATTGAATGAAGGAGATTCTTCTTGAAGGCCACCACTATCAGATAGAACTAAATCTGCCTTATTCATTAATTTTAATAAATCAAAATAAGTCAATGGCTCTAAAAGAGTTACTTTACGATTAGCTTTAAATATTGTCTTAACAACTTTTTTTACATTCGGATTAGGATGGATAGGAAAAAAAACATGGACTTGCAGGTCGCTTGTAAGTTTATTGATTGCAGAACAGACTTGCTCGATGCCATGCTGATGATTTTCCCGTCTATGCATAGTGAGTAGAATTTTTTTAATATTTTCATCATTTAATATATCTTGTTTTTTTTGAAGATTTTTTGATGAGAATGTATGTTTTTTTAATTGAACTTTAAAATGTTTGATAGCATCAACGATTGTGTTTCCAACAACAGAAATTTTGTTATTTGAAATTCCCTCCCCTAATAAATTTTCTTTAGATTTTTTAGTCGGACAAAAATTATGTTCTGCAACGAGAGAAAGTCCCTTGCGATTAAATTCTTCAGGAAATGGAGAATAAATAGTCCCTGTCCTAAGCCCTGCCTCAATATGATAAACCGGCAAGTGATTATAAAAGGAGGATATTCCAGCTATGAAGGACGATGTAGTATCGCCCTGAACAAAAACTCCTTGAAAATTATTTTTTATAAAAATCTTATCTAGTTCATTGAAAAGTTTTGAAGATAATCTTGCTAAAGTTTGGTTTTTTCCCATGGTATTGAGAATAAAATCTGCTTTTAGCCCGAAAAGAGGAAGAACATCGTTTGCCATATCTTTGTGCTGCCCTGTGAGTAAAATTTTGTATTTAATTTTTCTCGTCTTCATCGCCATGCATAAAGGAGCTAACTTTATTGCTTCGGGCCTGGTTCCAATTACAACTAAATAAGGTTTCATTTTCTTAAATTAGCTAACCTTAAAAAATTTTGAGAAAAAGCTTTTAACTTTCCTTTTATGAAAAAAATTCCAAAGTAATGGAAAGTTAGTTATCAAATATAGGAAAAAATAAGCTCTAGATACATGAAAATTTCTTTTGATTAAACTTTTAGCGTCTTTTATATTTCCTTGTTCATACTCATATCTAGCTTGGTAGTATTCTCCCCTAGCGTACGCGGATTCAAAAACTTTTTTATTAGCATCATATAATTTTTTGTGATTATTTTTTAAAAAATCAAGAGTAGAAAATCTTTCAGATGCCCAATTTTTCATGAGTTTGTTTGTAGTTGAATCTTCGTATACTCGATAATAACCTAAAACTTTTTTTTGAACTTTTATTGGAGATAAGGCACAAATCTTTATAAAAAGATTAAATGCCTCTGAAACAGAGAAGTTTGAATCAAAATTTAGACTATTCTGCGAAAGAAAATTGGCATTAATAATTGGGGTGACCATATTTATCTCAAAATTTCTTAATTGCTCCTTAAAAAGATTTCCTGAATCATAATTTGGAATTTGCTTTCGTAAAGCATTCCCTTTTGTATTAATTTCTATTACTCCTCCGTAACCTAATGAAAAATCTGATCCATCAATTTCATTTAACTGGGTCTCTAACTTATTTCTTATCCATAAATCATCTGTATCTAAAAATGTTATCCATTCTCCATTTGATAAATTTACAGCTTCAGCGCGAGCATGCCCAAGATTAAGAAGTTCTTCAGAGTTAAAAATTGTTACTTTATTTCCAAAGGAGCTTGCTATTTCCTCACTATTATCTGTTGAGGCATTATTAAAAAAAATAATTTCCCAATCTGTAAATGTTTGACTAAAAACTGAATTTATAGCTTCCTCTAGATATGCTGCTCCATTATGACAATTAATAATCACGGAAACTTTTGGCATCAGCTCATCTCAACTCTTTAAAATTAGTCTTTTGAGTAATCAAACATTTAAATTTATTGGAAAATCTTTTATTTCAATCGCCTCGGTCTCTGTTGGGTCATGAGGATAATCTGAGATATTCATCAGCATATTTTTTTCTTTTAAACCCTTAAAGGCAAACCATACTCCAGGCGAAATAGTAAGTCTAAAATAGTTTTCTGCACTCAGCGTAAAAGAAGATAATTTAGAATTTTTATCTTCATTTTTGTCATTAAACACAAAAAATTTTATTTCTCCGATAGGAACAATAAGATTTAAAGTTGCTTTTTTATGTTTTTTCCAACCTTTAATTTTGTCTTTTTTTACAAAGGAAAAATAAGCTTCTCCAAAGTCCGTAAATTCTTCTTCAGATGATTTTAGAGCATGCCATATATCGCCAAGAGGATTTGAAATCTTCTTTAAAGGGGAATATCTAATTTTATCTTTTTCTAATTTGCCCATGGTAATTTCCTTTTTGAAGCTCTAGATTCATATATTTCTATTTGATTTAGGGTAAGTTCTTCAAGACCAACTTCTTGATTAAAATAAGTGTAGTACCAATCCGAAACAGCCTCTATCATTTCGTTAGTTCTATTTACTGGTTGCCAGTTAATAAGTTTTTTTGCTTTAGAAATGTCTAGCTGAAGGAGTTCAGATTCCGGAAAGTTGTTTGACTCAATAATTTTGTAAGGATTTTCTAAGTTGAATGTTTTTGAAAGTTTTTTTATTAATGATTCTACATTTAACTTATCATTTTGATTAGGACCAAAATTAAATGGCTCGCCATTAAGATCTTTAGATTGATGTATTAAACTTGCTAGGTGCAGGTACCCGGACAGCGGTTCTAAAACATGCTGCCAAGGCCTGGTGGAAAATGGGTTTCTAATTTTTACTGCTTTTTTTCTATTCCAGGCATTCATGCAATCTACTACCAATCGATCTTTTGCCCAATCTCCCCCTCCTATTACGTTTCCCGCCCTTCCTACCGCAAGAGAGAGGTTTTCTTTATTCTTTAAAAAAGTCCTGTAGTAAGAACTTATAAATAACTCTGCTGCAGCTTTAGAAGAGCTATAAATATCTTTTCCACCTAATTTATCAGCCTCCTTATATCCCGACGATTTTTCTATATTTTCGTAACACTTATCACTAGTAACAAATAATACAGAGCACTTCCAATCAATATCATTAATAATTTGAAGTAAATTAACTGTACCCAAACTATTAGAAATAATTGTGTCGATGGGATTTTTAAAAGATTCAGAGACTATTGGCTGAGCTGCTAAATGAAAAATAAAATCAGGTTTATTAGAAACAATAATTTTTTTTAATTTATCAAAATCTTTTATATCAAGATAATGATGTTTAATTTTTTTTTCTAAGTTTAGGATCTCAAAAAGAGATGGATTAGTAGGTACATCCCTAGAGACTCCAATAATATTAGCTCCTAGTTTAAGGAGCCATAAGGTTAACCATGATCCTTTGAAACCTGTATTGCCAGTAACGAGAACTTTTTTATTTTGAAAAATTTTTTGAAACATTTTTTCATTACCATTTTTTCCAAGCTGGATTGCCTGAGTCCCAATTAGACTGGAGTTCTAACTTATCTCTAAGAGTATCCATACATTTCCAAAACCCATCATGCTTGTATGTCATTAATTGTTTCTTACCAACCAGGGCCTGGAAAGGTTCCCTTTCCAAGAAGGTTTCATCATTTTTTAATAAAGAAAATAATTCTTTTTTAAAAATAAAAAAACCACCATTTATCCAAGAATCAGTTTCACTTGGTTTTTCCTGAAAAGAAGTAACAAAATCGTCTTTGCTTTCGATAATGCCAAACCTCTTTTCTTCCGGCTGAATACAAGTCATTGTTGCAATTTTATTGTGAGCTTTATGAAAATTTTTGAGCTTATTTAAATCTATATCTGAAACCCCATCTCCATAAGTAAGCATGAAGTCTTCATCCCCGATGATTTTTTCAGCTCTTTTTATTCTTCCGCCCGTCATAGTGTCTTGGCCTGTGTCTACAAAAGAAATTGTCCAATCTTCTGGACTAAAATCAGATAAAGTTTTTTCATTAGATTTTTGCTTTAAAGTAAAATCACTTGCATTAAAGGGATAATTCAAGAAATATTCTTTTATTACCTCGCCTTTGTATC
>MDSZ01009843.1_pt1 | contig 10241 bp, 10 predicted proteins | sample 811201 | NCBI WGS metagenome assembly MDSZ01 (sample SAMN05326647, study PRJNA326480) | marine metagenome | isolation source: seawater | place: Indian Ocean: North | collected 2010 | reverse complement strand
TTCCTGCAAAATTTTTGCATAGTTCATCCAAACAGTCTTCATTGTTTCTTCGCCTATCATCAGCGTACCAATAACTTTAAAACCTGAGATCTCTTCGGCTTGTTTCCTAGTAAATTCAAACTGCTCTTTACTTTTGTAGCCTGGTGTTTGTTTAAGAGAATCAATAATTGCATTTTTATCTCCAGACTGGAGATTTCTTTTTAAGATATCCACAACAGCCATTGAGCCAAATAGCTTTTCAGCTTTTGTGCCCTCAAATCTTTTATCTGCGTGATCAAGTATAAAAGGTGCAAACTGTTGCAGCTCCTCATCTTCCATTTGCACAACACGAGCTAGAATCTTTTTTAGATCCTCGCCAGAGACGCCCACTTCCTGCAAAAGCTCTTCTGTTAAGAAGCTAGCTTGTTTTGGTGAATATCCAAAACTTTTTGCAGACCGTCGCTCAGGCGCAAATCCGGCTCTGTCGAAAACAATAGTTTTAACTGGCTTGCCCTCAGAGTCTAATTTTTTTAAAAACTTTTTAAGCTGCGATGCACTTTCAATTTTAACGCCTTTTGTTGTGACTTGTCTTAAGAAAGGAGTGACGAACACATCTAAAAACCTTGGTAAAGTAATTATGAATTCACCAAACTCTAAGCCTTGGTCCCCATCAATTCTACGTGCATCTAAGTAAACGACATGATCTAGAGTTTCAAAATGCCCCACCATATTTCTAAATGATCCAGCAACTGCAGTTTTTTGACCAAGTAGTTTTAGAGAATAGTGCACGCCATTTAAGATAACATCTGTAATCGGTTTTCCAGCTGCATCCATACCCTCAATTTCTTCTGGGCTTGTAATTTGTATGGACTCACCACCAAATAAGCCAGCGAGAAAGCCCTCAAAAATAAATCCACCAGCTGATTCAGTAAAATCAGCCAGGATAGTTGATAAAATTTCAACAATAACCATTGAAGACAGTAAGTCACTAACATTAGTTGCGCCCTGGCCTGAGAGGGTGTTGTTGATATTTGTTAATTTTTCTGCAAGTGTTTTGCCCTGAATTCTTTTACAAAAAGATTCAATTATCTGCCTATCATCATTACCTTTACGGCCCCAAGCCTCAGTGATCCTTATGGTTGGTAAATTTATGCTAATGTCCTCATCAGGTGTAACAGTAGCTGAAGATGGGTCAATCTCTTCATTTAAAACCTCGCCTACCATTTTCATTAAAAAATTTAAATTTAAATTTTGATTTGAATAGTTTTCTTTTAAAAAGCTAAAGTCTTTTTCGTTCATAGGTGCACCTCTATATAATTAGACAATAATATCAGCAATTCCCAAACTAACTGCTTCTTCAGCATCTAGGTATACATTTGTCTTTCTTTCCATTAATTTTTTAATGTATCTTTCAGTCATATCTGTTTCGGTTGCTAGAGCTTTGACGTACATTTTTTGCGTTTGTTTTGTCTCAGAAAATTCATTTTCAATATCTGCAATGTGTCCATGCTGGCCGGCTACAACACCATGTATCATCACTCTGCAGTGTCTGCCAATTTTTCTCTCACCTTTGGTTCCAGCAGCTAGTAGTAATACGCCGGCAGACATAACCTTTCCAACGCCATATGTTTCTATCGGCGTTCTTTCTCTGATATCACGCATCACATCATAAACTGCAAACATTTCAGTTGCTTGGCCACCATAAGAAGATACATAAAAAGTAATTGGGTCGTTTAGAGGTGGAACTTCGCCTTCCTCTTCAGCTACCATAATTTTAGAAGACGCGTCCAAAGTCAATAAGCCATATATTGCTTCAGAACAACGCTCCTCATTAATATCACCATAAATAGCGATCGCTCTCATTTCGGGTCTATCCATTGCCATGCCTAACATAGCTGCTAAATCATTATTTTCTTGTCCTTCCTGTTGTTTCTCTTCAACTTCCTCTGAAAACTTTTTCATTTTTTCTCCTTTTAACAAAAAAAAAGGCAGGCTTGGTGGCCTGCCTTTAAAGCTTTTAAATTTTCACTCTATCTCTTCATGAGTCTAGCTGCGACTCGACGGACAATCTCATTAACCATTGCCTCATCCTCTTCTTCGTCCATTGCTTCTTCAAGATCTTCCTCGCCTTCTTTTGCATGGACAGCCTCTTCAAGATCGTCGTCGCCCTCTTTTGCATGAGCCATCTCTTCAAGATCGTCGTCGCCTTCACCGTATGCGGCCTCGTCAAGTTCATCCTCCATCACCGGAGGACTAGCAGCATCATCATCCTCTCCCTCAGGAGGGGGCTCAGGAGCATCATCCATAGCATCAGGCTCATCACCCATGGCATCCATGGCATCAGGCTCATCCTCAAGCTCTACATCGATTTTCGCTGCAGCTGCTTCCATGCCCATTTCTTCCAAACCAGCCTTTATAGCTTTAATAACAGTTTGCACGGCCTGCAGAACGTCATCTTCAGCGCCGCCTGGAGCGTCCATATCATCACCTGGAGCATCCATATCACCACCCGGAGCGTCCATAGCTAAATCGTCTGGCTCATCATCTTCTTGCTCCATCATACCATGGTCATGACCTTCAAGGCCATAATCCATCTCTTCGACTTCTTCTTCATCATAGTATCCAGCTTCATTAATTTTTTTAACAAAACTATCAGACAAAGCTCCAATGTTTGCAAACTTCATCATTTTTCGTATTTCTGATTCTTTTAAAAGCTTTTTCATGTTTTTTTCTCCTGTGTGAGCTTTTACGTCACAAACTAAATAGATTCTTTTTCAAAGAAATGACTTATTTTTTTCAAAGCCTTATCTTCAATTTGTTTAACTCTAACAAAACTTATTTTAAGTCTGTCAGCAGTCTGTCTTAATGTGAGTGGTCCATTGATGTTAACGGACTCCAAAAGGCAATTTTTTTCTTTTGGAAAGTTTATCCAATTTCTACACTCTACAACTGGACAATTAACATCCAAGCGCTTGCATGCTGATAAGCACTCTTTCATAAGTTCGTCTCCATTTCAATTATATCAAAAATATTCTCCAGCTCATCATTGTTTAAGGCAAACTTAGTTTCAATTTCTTTTGAATTTTTTCTCATACTTTCTATTTTTTTAATTTTCGAAACTCCCTGAAGATTATTGTTCTCTTTAAACTTTTTAATAAATTGATATATATTTTCATCATTACTAATATAACCTGAGATCATCATTCTAAAAAATTGTGATTGTGTAATTCCATCATAATCACATCTAATTTTTAACTTAATTTGATTTTCTGAAGACTCATAAAACATTATCTTTTTTCTTTTATCAGAATCTGGAATAGTTGGATCTCTCATTTATTTCTCCATAAGATGTGTGTATTACTTTCAAGTTGTGCGGCGCTTGACTGTAAAATAAACTCTGCACGTGCTTGAAGCTCGCTAATATTTCTTGCGCCTGTGTAAGATAAACCACTCCTAATGCCACCTTCTATATCTGCTAAAATATCAGCCACAGATCCTCTGTAAGGAACCATGGTTGCAACACCCTCTGGTGTTGAGCTTTTACCCCTCCAATCTCTTTGAGCTTCTTTTGAAGCCATTCCACGATATTCTTTATATTTTTCACCATTAAGTTTAACACGTACATCTCCCGGAGACTCATCTGTACCAGCCAGCATGGATCCAATCATAACAAAATCTGCACCAGCTGCCAGTGCCTTAACTATATCTCCACTAGTTTTGATACCACCATCAGCAATTATCTTTGTATCATAGCTGCTCTTAGCGCACTCCATAACGCTTTGTAGTGTTGGTACTCCATGACCTGTTACAATTCTTGTAGAGCAAATTGAACCCCCTCCTATGCCCACACGAACTGAATCTGCGCCCCATGAGGCTAGAGCATCAAAAGCCTCTAGAGTTGCAACATTTCCAGCCATTATATGAACTTGATCTCCAAATTTATCTTTGAGGGTGTTAATTGCCTTATGCATCATAGAATGGTGGCCGTGAGCAACATCAATACATAATATATTCGCACCAACATCAACAACTGTAATTGCCCTTTCTAAAAAATCACCAGCTATACCGATTGCAGCACCAATATTTTTACAGCCCTGAAGTCTTGCATCAACTACCAACTGTGCCTGTTTTTGTATGGTGTTATATCTATGTATAATACCTAGAGCGCCAGAGTTGCTTAGTGTAGTGGCCATATCCGTTTCTGTAATAGTATCCATTGGACTTGAGATTATTGGTAAACTAAAATCAAAATTAGTTAAGTTACATTTTGTATTAACCTCAGATCTAGAATTAATATCACTATATTGTGGAACTAACAGTACATCATCAAAAGAATAAGTTTGTTTCATCTTTATCACCTAGAATCCATTTGGAATATAATCTTTTATTGTTCCAAACTTTTTTGGATATTGATCCCTCATATCCAAATCTGCAACACTAGTGCTTGGTTTGTTAGTGCTACCAAGGGCGTTTGAGCCTCTACTTGAGATAGCGATGTCCTCATGATATAGTAAATCCGATTCACATTCTCTAACTCTAAAATGCACCACGGGCACAAGAACTAACTGTGCAATTTTTGCACCTTTTTCAATAAACTGGGTTTCACTGCCGATATTGTGTAAGTCAATAAAAACTTCGCCATCATAGCCACTATCAATGATGTGCGCTCCAACTATTAAAGATCTTTTTGCACCCATGCTACCACGATTACACGCTTGCAGCATGTATCCATGTGGGATCCCAAACTTTAATCCAGTGCCAAGCATCATGTTTTTTCCAGGCTCAATCTTCACAGCTGAAATATCTGGATCAGATGGGCAATAAAATACATCTAGTCCAGCATCACTTGGATTCGCTCTCTCTGGTGCTTTCGCATTTGTTGTCTTTGTGAACTCTAAAATCATTATTAAACTCCTCTATAATTTTGTTCGCCTTGTCCCAGCATTCAGGGCAATATAATCTCACGACTTCCTCTTTCTCTCTCACAACAACTTTCCAAGTCATCGCGTGCTCCTTAGACTTTTTATCATAAGGCTTACTGCATGCTGAACACTCATTTCCGAGCTTATCGAACATGAACAGTTGTTGTTTCATTACTTTTTCAAATTCTTTTTTTTCTTTTTTAGCTTTATTTCTAGCAATCTTTCTTTTTAAACTTCCCATTTTTGCTATCCTAATAATTTAAAAGTGCGGCTAATTGATCTAGTGCTAAAACCCCAGTCCTCGCTATAATCAAGCTTTGCCGCATAAGGTCTGTTAATATGAATCTGATCTGTGTCTTTTATACCCCAGCATTTAATCGCAGTGGTGGTAGATGTATCATCAATAACTTTAACAATCCAATAAAGTTTGTCATTTTTAGTCTTCTTCTGGATTACCTCTCTAGGTATAAACCAAGCTACACCTAGGTTCTTATCCCAATTGCCTAACGCTGGAACACAGTGACGATCGATTGAATCTCTTATTTGCCTTGTGAGCACTAAATCAAATGGGAACATACCAGTTAAGTCGGACACATACTCTATTTTTTCTTCGCGAGTAAAATCTTCTTCAGGAGAATACAATTTAATATTTTCAATAAGCCTCTTTTCGCTCTTTGGCTTGTCTTTGATAGCCGCCATCCAAAAGTGCTTACAGCCATTAAAACGTGAATCAATAATACAATCTAAGGCGCCGGACCTACATAATACATCTAAAGCTTTTTTATTAAGCTTAGCATGAACAATGTTGTCGTTAAACAAAATATCTTCAATATTTTTAAAAGGTCGATTGGTTAATATCTGATCGATAGCTTTATCTCCCAGTCCTTTAATTGAGCTAAACGGCTGAATAAGAGTTAATCCATCATCGCCAATCTCCCATTGTCTTGTTGAGGTATTAACATTAATACTTTCAATATAGAAACCTAATTTTTGAGCTAAAGAAATAGCGGCCTCTTTTCTAGATTCTGGTTCTTTATCTAGAAAAGCAGCCATCCAGCACTCAGGATAATAATTTAGGAGCCAAGCACACTGGTATGATAAGATAGAATAAGAAACAGCATGAGACTTATTAAAGCCATATCCAGAAAAATATTCAAATTTTTGCCATAAGTCCTCTGCATCTTTCTTAGCCATCCTGTGGCTAACGCAGCCTTTGATAAACCTGTCTCTAATACTAATCTTTTCTTCATTACCTTTGCCTGTTCCTTTCTTTGTTAGGAGCTTTCTCAGTTTGTTACCTTCTTCTAGAGTAATCCCATCGCCTAATTTGTGAGCCAACAATGCGATCTGTTCTTGAAAAATAAGAAAGCCGTGTGTTTCTTTAGTTACTTCTTCAATAATATCATTATGGTAAAAAGTATCTCCACTTTTCTTTGCTTTGACATAAAGTTTGTCAACGCCGGCACTTAGCGGCCCTGGACGATAAATAGATGTAATGGCAGAAATATCAATAATATCTGTTGGCTTTGACTTCATGCTGAGTCTTTGTGCCCCGGTATTAGTAAACTGAAAAACACCAGCAAATTTGCCTTTATGAAAAATATTTTTGTAAACTTTTTTGTCGTTTAAATCAATAACATCCGGATGTAATTTACTATCATAATACTGCTTAACATCAGCAAAAGTTGGATTGTCAACCCCATGATGTCTCTTTAAAACATGAGCAACAGCTGATTGAATCATATCTAGAGTAGATAATCCTAAAATGTCAAATTTAATATGTCCAAGAGGCTCAAGGTGCCTAACGTTTTGGCCCTCTGACCATGGAGTCTGCATAACTCCACCTGAGCAAATAAGCGGCATATGTCTATCTAGATCTTCACCGATCACAACGCCGCCAGCATGACGACTGGTAGAACGAACCTGGCCAACAAGTGCCTGAACATGTGTTTTAACATCTGGATATTTATCCATAAAAGAAATTAAGGACTCTGAATATTTCATTACCTCTTCAAAATTTGGTGTATACATGCCTGCTCGTATTCCGCGATCGGCTTTTGCTTTTGGGGTAGCCTCGCGAACCATTCGGCTTGTCACAGCATTGACTTCTTTAAAGGGGATATCATAAAGCTTACTAATATCTTTAATTAGCGATCGTAGTTGTAATGTATTGAAATTAGAAATAGGCACAACTGTGGTTTCACCCCACTCTTCCGCTAAGATTTCTTTAAGGCCAAACGCATCGCTGACGTCATAATCAATATCTGGATAGTCAGTTGCGTCTGAACGCAAAAAACGACTAAATAGCAAACTATACTTGATCGGGTCGACTTGAGTGATGCCAAGCACATATGCCACCAAGGAGCCTGCTGCAGATCCGCGACCTGGGCCAGCTAGCATATGCTCATTAGCTACATCACTAATCGCCTTCATGGTTAAAAAATACTTTGCAAAGCCGCGCTCATTAATAACAGTTAGCTCATGCTTTAAACGATCAATATATTCTTGATTATTTTCAAAGCCAAAGTTGCGCAAACCACTAATTGACTCTTTGATAAGAGTTTCAGATGCAGTGGCTCCATCTGGTACAACAAAGCCAGGGAGACGAACTGTGTCATCAGGCATAAAATCTTCAATACGATTGTTGGCGATCCAGTGTGTTTTAACGATAGAATCATAAACTAGATCATCATCATAAACAAATTCACATTCCTCAGAATATTTCTTATAAGAAGCCCACATCTGATCACCGTTCTTAGGATAAAGCTCCATGCCCATTTCATCAACTTCAATTGGAAGTTCAGTCTTAGCCCACTCGGGTAATTTAGATCCCAACCAGCCTAGGCGTTTGTATAACTCTCGATCTTTCCACGCTTCTGGGCTAGGGTAATGACTATCAGCTGTTGAGATAAGCTCAATGCCAAATTCTTTATGCATTTGGATAACATATTGGTTGAGTCTGTGCTGATTGGGTACATTATTCCATTGCAACTCGCCATACCAACGATCTCCTAGTACCTCCATCATACGCTTAGTTGTCTCTCGCATTGAGTCAAGGATGGCTTCCTCACCATCTTCATGGTTATCCCAGAAGTTTTGCGCATAAACACCACCGAGGCACGCGGAGGATGCAATGATGCCTTCACCGTATTCTTCAAGCATCTTATAATCTAGCCTAGGCTTTGTATAAAAATTATCTCCACGGTGCGAGTCAGAAACAATTTTAAAAATATTATTAAGGCCTGTCTGATTTAGAGCTACCAGAACAATATGGCCCTTCGAGTTGACTTTGTTTTTAGTCTTGCTCTTTGAAGCGTTTTCGTCTTCAATAGAAACTTTATCCGTATCATCAATAATTTTTCTTGCCTGCTTTTTATCCGCCTTAATTCTTTCATATTCTTCCCTCCACTCTTCAATAGAAGGCACAAAATAAGCCTCAACGCCAAAAATAGGTTTAAAGTTTTTACCCTCTGCCTTCATTTTTTTGGCATGTAGCACTTGATAGGACATACCATTCATGTTGCCATGATCAGTTAGTGCTAGCGCACTCATCCCATTCTGATATGCAAAATCCATGTGGTCTTGTGGGTAGCCAAAACCATCAAATACTGAACCTGCTACGCTGTGCGCATGAAGCCCCACAAAAGGGATGTCACTTTTTACTCTAGTCAATTTAATATGCCTCCGCTTATCTTGCTTTTAGATAATAACAACAAGAAGAACGAAGTAAACTAGTTTTCCAGATCATTATTTTTTTCAAATAAGTAAAGAGCCATAGATTCTAAATTCAAACTATATGGAATTGGAAAAGGTGGAAATATAGCATGAATGGTAAAATATAATGACGATATAGAAAGCCTCCAGGCGATACCAAGAGCAAAAACTAGATGGCTCAAATAACTTACTTTTTTTTCTTTTAAGTGTTTAAACATTTCAATCCTCCTCATCGTAACCAAGTTCATTCCATTCAATAGACTTAAGAATTTTTGGTTTTTTTATTAATGGGTTATGTGATATAAATTTACAATAGTCAAGCCAGTTGTCTAAATTATAGTAACTGTCAATACTAAACTCACTATAATTAGAACAATCTAGTGTTTCAAACACTTCTTGCAGATCAAAATTTTTATAGCAATACCTTTCATCAACTGAGTGTTTCTTTTCTCTTGTCTCAGGATTAATCCACAGGCCTGTTGATCTTGTTCTGGATTCATTGATCAATTTTTCTACTTGTCGCATATCTAAAGTGAAGCCCAAATACATATTATTTTTTACTGTTTGATTATTATAGCATATTGCCACGTTACTATTAGATATGTTCTTTCTAGAGGCGCGCATGACATCTGGCTTGTAATATCCATAAGGCCATGAAATCCAAAATTTATCTGGCGACAAATGAGAGCTTATCTTTCGTAATATTTTATTAGCAGTTTTTGCGCCATGAATAGCCGACCAAGCTAAGTTATCTCTTTTATTTATATCCCTTATATTAATCGGTACATAATATATTCTTATCGGGCGTTTTAAATCTTTCTTGTTGTGCTCAAAATGCCTGTAATTATACACAGGATCTTGTATCGCTTCACCAACCTGATATCTGATTAAAGGGGTGACGTCATCACTGCACACAATCCATATTGTATTGCAGCCAGCATATGCACACTCAAGCACAGAGCGCTCAACTGCCAAATAGTTTGGGGCAATTGGCATAAGGCTTTCATGCCATGGCATGTTAAAGTCAGATTTTAATCCTGACACAGGAATAATACCTGCGAGATGTTTCTTCAATCTTACCTCTTCTACGGTACCGGACCTATCTCTTCCTCTGGTGTCTCTGGTTCGCGAGCGCTTGAATATTCGCCTGGATAATCTTCAATATCTCCCGGCTCTCCCGAAGCATCTGGGCGAGATCGATATGGAAGCAGGCCCCCAAGAGTTGCGATATCCTCTCCAAAATAACTTGCTAAAGCGAGGGCAATTTCGACGCCACCTTTTACATCACCTATAATCGGTATCCAGTCGGCTGCGTTATCAGCATAAACTTTAGCTGCGGCTTCTGGCCCTCCTTTTGCATATGCCTCTTCCGCCTCAGATACAACCATAGTTGCAACTGTTGACGCAAATAAAAATTTAAATATTCGGCCTAAACCAGGTATTTTTGTAGACCATTTGGCTACAAACTCCTTAAATGTTTGTGGGCGGGGTGTTTCTGGATCACTCAGCCGCCCAAGTAATTCAAGCTCTTTGTTGATTTTCTTTTCAATTTTCGGATCCAGTGACTTCTGAGTTTTTGGCTTAAAAAGCTTACCTTTCATAAGGCCTGGAAATGCAGCGTCTTCA
>MDSZ01199227.1_pt1 | contig 10242 bp, 8 predicted proteins | sample 811201 | NCBI WGS metagenome assembly MDSZ01 (sample SAMN05326647, study PRJNA326480) | marine metagenome | isolation source: seawater | place: Indian Ocean: North | collected 2010 | reverse complement strand
TTTGCCAGTAAATATTGGGCCTATTTCAAACAATGATTGATCACCAAAACCTCTATTTAAATTTTTTTCTAAATAATAAATTAAATTTGGAAATAATGAACTTCTCAAAACATTTAAATCAGAACTTATTGGATTTACAATTTTTACTTCATCAAGATCTCCTCTAAACTTATTATTCATTTTTTCATCAGTAAATGACCAGGTTATTGCCTCTAAATAGCCTTTAGATGCAACAGATCTTTGAGCCAAATGGAAGTGCCTTTGAAAGTAATTTAATGTAGGTTTTAATCTGATTTTTTCAGGAGGAATTGAATCTAATTTGTCTAAACCTTTAATTCTTATTATTTCTTCAACTAAATCTATCTGACCAAAAATATCTGGTCTCCAAGAAGGTACTACTACGTCAAAAGTTTTTGATTTTTTCTTAACAACGAAACCTAAATTATTTAGTATTGTAATAATTTCATTGTTTTTAAATTTGATACCTACAGTTTTTTTTACTAAATTTGGATCAAATTTAATATTTTTTTTTGGAAATTTTTTTTTTCTTTGAATATTAATTTCAGAAAGTTTGCCGCCACATATATCTAATATTAAACTAGCAGCTTTTTTAAGACCCGTTTCAACAGAATCAGGATCTATTCCTCTTTCAAATCTAAACTTTGCATCACTATTAATGTTTAATTTTTTGGCAGTTTTTCTTGTGATTTCTGGATCAAAATAGGCAGACTCTAACAAAATATTTTTTGTTTCTATCTCTGTTCCAGATCTAGTACCACCAATAATACCCCCTAATCCAAGTACACCTGCGTCATCTGAAATTACACACATATCATTTTGAAGATTATAAGTTTTGTTATCTAAAGCATTCAAACTCTCACCTTTTTTAGAATTCCTAACAATTATTTTATTTTTAATTTTATCTAAATCATATGCATGCAATGGTCTATTAAGATCAAACATTACATAATTTGTTACATCAACCACTGCTGAGATGGGCCTGAGTCCTAAAGCAATTATTCTCTTTTTTAACCATGATGGACTTTCGGTATTTTGAATATTTTTTATTATACAACTTCCAAAAATTGAACAAGCTTGTTTTTTATTTTTATCAATTATTACTTTAGTATTATGTTTAATAGATTTTTTAAGCTTCTCTATTTTTAAATCTTTTAATTTTCCAATTCCGCCTGCTGCGAGATCTCTTGCAATTCCACGGATACCTAGACAATCAGGTCTATTTGGCGTAATTGATAATTCAATACTATTAGTTTTGTCATTTTTAAAAAAAGATTTACCAATCTTTGAGTTATATTTTTTATCTAAACCAATAATTCCATCGCTTTCGTTTGATAGATTAAGTTCAGATTCAGAACAAAGCATTCCATGTGAAGTTACACCTCTGATTTTTGTTATTTGTAATTTCATTTGATTTTTTGGAATAATAGATCCGGGCGGCGCATAAACAGTCAATAAATTTTCTTTTGCATTTGGTGCACCACAAACAACATCAACCTTTTTATTATTTCCTATGTCAACTCTACATAATTTTAATCTATCTGCGTTTGGATGCTTTTCTGCTTTGAGAATTTTAGCCACAATAAAATTGCTAAGTTCATTTCTAATTGTATCAACTTTTTCAACTTCAAGCCCGATGTTGTTTAGTTTATCAATAATTTGGTTTTCACTTTTATTTGTTTTTAAATGATCTTTAAGCCAATTCGTAGTTAATTTCATTTACTCAATCCCCTATAATTTGTTGGCACATCTAAAGGGTCAAATCCATAATGATTTAACCATCTATAATCAGTTTCAAAAAAAGATCTTAGATCGTTAATTCCATATTTTAACATTGCGAGTCTATCAATCCCTATTCCGAATGCAAAACCTTGAAATTTATTTGGATTAATTTTACAATTTTGGAGCACATTTGGATGAACCATCCCACAGCCAAGTATTTCTAACCACTTATCACCTTCACCTATAATAATTTTGTTATTTTCAATTTTATAACCAATATCCACTTCTGCTGACGGTTCTGTAAAAGGGAAGTGACTTGGTCTAAACCGCATTTTAATTTTTTTAATCTCAAAAAATTCTTTAATAAAATGATTTAAACAGCCTTTTAAATGTCCCATATTAATATTTTTATCAATATGTAGTCCTTCTAACTGATGAAACATCGGTGTATGCGTTTGGTCACTGTCACTTCTATAAGTTCTTCCAGGTGCAATAATTTTGAATGGTGGTTTTCCTTTGAGCATTGTTCTAACCTGGACAGGAGAAGTATGTGTCCTTAATAAAGTTTTCATTTCTTCATCAAGATAAAAAGTATCATGCATATCTTTTGCTGGATGATTTTCAGGAGTATTTAGAGCTGTAAAATTGTTGTAATCACTTTCAACATCCGGCCCCTCTTCTACATTAAATCCAATTTCTGAAAAAATTGATGAAATTTCATCTATGACTTGTGAAACTGGATGTATTTTACCTATTTCAAATTCTTGTTCTGGCAGAGTTACGTCTATTTTTTGATTTGAAATACTTTTATTTAATTGCTCTTGCTGTATTCTTGCTGCGGTCTTACGAAAAACTTCCGTTAACTCTTGCTTTGCATTATTAATTTTAGTGGCTAATTTTTTTTTATCATCTGAAGTAATAGAGCTTATTTTCGAAAACTCAGCATTAATAAAACCTTTTTTTCCAAAAATTTCAGAATTTATTTTATTTATTTCTTCTTGATTTTCAGACTCTAAAATTTTTTGTCTGAAGTTATTTATTAATTTTTCAAAATCTGACATATTTACAGATTATTTCTTACTTCGAGAAAAACAATAGCGAAGATTAATTAAGTGCTGATTGGGCTTTTTTGACTATTGTTTTAAAAGCTTGAGGATTTTCGTAAGCAATTTCTGCTAAAATTTTTCTATCTAATTTAATTCCTGATTTATTTAAACCATTTATAAATTTTGAATATGTAAGCCCCTCACTTCTTACACCCGCATTGATTCTTTGAATCCATAATGATTTAAAGTCTCTTTTTTTATTTCTACGGTCTCTGTATGCATATTGCATCGCCTTTTCCATTGCTTGTCTAGCAACTCTAATTGTATTTTTTCTTCTTCCATATTGACCTTTGACAGCCTTAAAAACTTTTTTATGTTTAGCTTTACTAGTTACTCCTCTTTTAACCCTAGACATGTTATCCTCTCAAGCTGTAAGGCATATATGATTTTACGATCTTGCTATCTTGCTTTGACATTATAGTAGTGCCTCTTTGCTTTCTTATTTGCGAATTAGTTCTTTTAATCATGCCGTGTCTCTTTCCAGCTTGAGGCATTACTACTTTACCTCTGGATGTAATTTTAAATCTTTTTTTGGCTGAACTTTTTGTTTTTAATTTTGGCATAATTTGTATGGGTTTATACAAAATAAAAACTTTTTTACAACTAGAATAATTAAGCTGGCTGTACAACCATAATCATTTGTTTTCCATCAAATTTAGGCTGTAATTCAATTTTTCCAACATTTTTCATATCAACTTTAATTTTATCCATTAATTCATTTCCTAAATTTACGTGTTGGAGCTCTCTACCTTTAAATTTAATTGTAAATTTAACTTTATCTCCCTTTGAAAGAAACTTGAGTGCATTTTTAATTTTAAACATATAATCATGTACTTCGGTTACAGGCCTTAATTTTATTTCTTTTAATTCAACTTTTTTTTGATTTTTTTTTGCTTTGCTCGCTTTTTTTTGTTGGTCATACTTATATTTTCCAATATCCATAATCTTGCATACTGGAGGTTTTGCGTTTGGTGCTATTTCTATTAAATCAAGTCCCTCATTTTTTGCTTTTGAAATAGCTTCTTGTAAGTTTAAAACTCCTAAATTTTCACCATCACTATCAATAACTTGAACTTCGGAAGAATTTATTCTGTTATTATATCTTGGTCCATATGATTTATTTCTTCTTTGAAAAAAATTTTGTTTGAATACTGGCACTAAATTGAAGGAGCTTTATTTAAAGCAGTGTATTTTTTAATAAATTCGTCTACTAACATATTTTCTTGTTTTTCAGAATCCAATCTTCTAATAGTTACTGCATTAGAGTCAACTTCTTTTTTTCCACAAATTAGTAGCATTGACACCTTTGAATTTGAATGTTCACGAATTTTATAATTTAAATTATGATTTTTCAAATCTACTTCACATGAAATGCCTGCATTTTTTATTTTTTTATGAACAGATAAAGCATATTCATTAAAATCCTCTGAAATAGGAATCACAACAGTCTGAAGCGGTGAAATCCAAAATGGTAATTTACCTGCATAATTTTCAATCAGAATTCCAATGAATCTTTCTAGTGATCCAAATAAAGCTCTATGAAGCATGACTGGAATTTTTTTTGATCCATCTTTATCGACATAACTAGCTCCCAATCTTCCTGGTAAATTTAAATCAACTTGCAAGGTTCCACACTGCCAATCTCTACCGATTGCATCTCTTAAAACAAATTCTATTTTTGGTCCATAAAAAGCACCTTCTCCTTTATTAATACTATATTCTAATTTTGATTCTTCTACCGCTTTGATCAGTGCAGCCTCTGATTTATCCCATACCGCATCATCTCCAACTCTTAAATCTGGTCTGTCTGAATATTTTAATATTACATCTTCAAATCCTAAATCTTTATATATTTCTAATATTAAATTAGTGACTGACAAACACTCCTCAGTAATTTGATCTTCGGTACAAAAAATATGCGCGTCATCCTGAGTGAAGGCCCTAACTCTTAGAAGCCCATGCAAAGCACCTGATGGTTCATATCTGTGAACTTTTCCGAATTCAGACATTTTAAAAGGCAGATCTCTGTAACTTTTTAAACCTTGATTAAATACTTGAACACATCCGGGACAATTCATGGGTTTAATAGCAAATATTTTTTGATCTGGCGTTTCAGAAGTATACATATTTGCACCAAACTTTTCCCAGTGTCCAGATTTTTCCCACAAAGATCTATCTAAAATTTCAGGAGTATTTATTTCTTTGTATCCCGCTTGATCTTGTTTGTATCTCATGTATGAAACAAGCTTTTGAAACAATGCCCAGCCTTTTTCGTGCCAAAAAACAGCTCCTGGACTTTCTTCTCTAAAATGAAAAAGATCCATTACCTTTCCTAATTTTCTATGATCTCGTTTTTCTGCTTCTTCTATTCTTTTAAGATAATCATCTAAATCTTTTTGATTTGACCAACTTGTTCCGTAAACCCTTTGCAACATCTCATTATTTGAGTCTCCTCTCCAATATGCACCTGAAACCTTTGTTAATTTAAAAAATTTTCCAATTTTACCTGTTGAGGATAAATGTGGTCCTCTGCAAAGATCGTGCCATTTTCCATGAAAATAAATTGACACCTCTTCCCCTTCTGGAATACTTTCAATAATTTCAGACTTATAAAGTTCTCCAATTTTTTTAAAATGATCAATTGCTTTTTTTCTTGGCCAAACTTCCCTAGTTGTTTTTTCGTCCCTTTGAACAATTTCCCTCATTCTATTTTCAATTTTTTTTAAATCCTCATCAGTGAATGGCTCTTTTCTAGCAAAGTCATAATAAAAACCATCATCAATAACAGGGCCAATAGTAACTTGAGTATCCTTGAATAATTCTTGAACAGCCATAGCTAAAATATGTGCTGTATCATGTCTTATTGTTTCAAGACCTTCTTTATCCTTTGAAGTAAATATTTTTACTGAACAATCTTTATCAATTATAGTATTAAGATCTTTCAGTTTGCCATCAATGCTGATCAACAAGGCACTCTTCGATAGAGATTTGCTAATTTTTTCAGCAACTTCTAAACCTGTGACTTTTTTTTCAAAGTTAAGCTTATTTCCATCTGGTAGGGTTATATTTAACATTAATTAATTAGTTTTATATACTCTGAATAAGTAGAAAAACACATTTTTTCAACATTAAATTTTTTAATAATGTTTTTTCTTCCTTCAATACCTATACTTTTTAATAAACTTTCGTCCATACTTAATACTTTCATAATTTTTCTACTTAAAGATTTTGCATCTCCGGCATCAAATAAAAAGCCAGTTTTTTCGTCATTAATTGTTTCATTTGATCCTCCAATATTACTTGCGATAATTGACTTTTGCATTGATTGAGCTTCTACTGCAACTCTACCAAAAGCTTCGGGTTCTATTGATGCTGAAACTACTATATCTGAAATCTTATATGCCAAAGCCATATTTTTACAATTATCTATAAATTTTAATTGTTTTGACATTCTATATTGTTCGCTTAAGCGAATTAGTTTTTTTTTATACAAATCTCTCCCTTGATCACTTCCTAAAATAACTGCATAAAATGCTTCGTAACCAAGCTCAACATTTACCATATTTATTGCCTCGATAAATAACTCCTGTCCTTTCCAAGATGTTAACCTTCCTGGCATTAAAATAATTTTTTTGTTCTCTTCTATACCCCAATGTTTTTTTAGTTTTATTTCATCACTTTCAATCATTGAAGTTTGATCAAAATAATCAATATTAATACCTCTGAATATTACTAGTAATTTATTATTTATATTAATAAATTCTGAGTAATTTTCTTTGATGTGTGAAAAAATAAAATTAGATCCAGCTATTATTAATTTTGACCTAACCATTACTGAATTATAAAATTTTTTTAGTTTACTGTTAAAATTGTAAGTACCATGAAATGTGGTAACAAATTTTCTTCTAGTAATCTTTGTTGCAATATAACAAGACCATGCCGGCGCCCTACTTCTAGCATGAACAATATTAATATTTAGAAAAAGAATAATGAAAGTTAAAACTATTGCATTAATAAATATTAATAACGGATTTTTACTATGTACCGGAAGTCTTATTACTTTGACCTTTTTTTTATCTACAAATTTAAGCAACTCTCCACCGCTTGTGACTATGTATGATCCACAATCCTTTTCATAAAGATAATGTGCAATATCATAGCAGCCTGTTTCTGCACCTCCATATCCAAGCTTAGGAATAACCTGCAAAACTTTTATTTTTGTTGGCATTTATATAGCTATAATAATATCATAAGTTACCTATAAAATTTATGTCAAAATTTAAATTTGTTAAAATTTCTAAGAATAAAAAAATAAGATATTTAATTAATAATACCTCTGGGGATATTTACGTTGTTTTTTTACATGGTTTTAAATCAGATTTAGAAGGTGATAAACCAAAAGCATTATATAAATTTTGTAAAAAAAATAATATAGGTTTTTTAGCTTTAGAATACTCTGGTCATGGAAAATCATATGGAAAATTTGAGGATGGCACTATCACAAGCTGGACTAAAGATGCAAAAAAAATAATAAAAAAAAAAATACATAAAAAAAAATTAATTTTAGTTGGATCAAGTATGGGAGGTTGGATTGGACTTAATTTATTTAGCTATATTAATGAGAGAATTATTGCATTTGTTGGAATTGCGCCAGCCCCTGAATTTTTAGAAAGACTTATGTGGAATAAATTTAGTAAAAAAGTTAAGAGACAACTAATCAAAGAAAAATTTTATATTTTTAATCATGGTAACTTTGAATATAATATTTCTTATAGTCTAATAAAAGACGGAAGAAAAAATAAAATTTTAAATAAAAATTTCAAAAATAAAATTCATCTTACGATACTTCATGGTAAAAAAGATGACGTAGTTCCAATTTCTATTTCAAGAAAAATTATGAAAATTTTTAAATATGCAAAGAAAAAATTGATAATTGTAAAAAATGGTGATCATAGCTTATCCAAAAGAAATAACCTAAAAAAGCTTACGAAAGAGGTTGGTTTGATTTATAATAATTTAAGACCTTCCCGTATAGTTGGATAAATTAATTCGTAATTGAAAAAATTTTTAGCTTTATTATTTTTTACTTTTTTAGAGGCTAAATAAAATTCTTTCAAAGTTGAATCCTTAAGATCGTTAAAGTCAATAAGCATCGGTGATTTTAAATTGTATTTTTCTAATATTTCATGGAGTACTTCATCATTTGAAATAGGTTTATCATCTGCAATATTGTAGATCTCACCTGACTTAAAATTTTCTAAACTACTAAATAAAAAACCTGAAATATCTTCTAAATGTACTCTTGAAAACTTGTGGTTTTTTTTTTTAATTATTCTTGAATTATTTTTTTTGATTCTTGTGATTAAATTATTTTCTTTTGAGTAAATACCTGCAAGTCTGAAAATTTGTATTGGATAATCTTTTGATAATTTTTTCCATCTATTTTCAATTCCGAGTCTAGTTTTTCCTTTTTCGCTATTTGGAATTAATTTAGAATTCTCGTCAACCCAAGCCCCGTCATGGTCTCCATAAACACTTGTTGAAGATAAATATGTTATCCATTTAGATTTTTTTAGAATATGATTATTTGACTTTACTAATTCGAAAAAAAGATCTTTTGAATTAATAGGAGGTGTTGAAATGAGAATATGACTAAATTTTTCAATCTCTTTTAACAAATTTTTATCAAAACTCTTTTCATGAAAATTGAAATTTATATATTTTAAATTTGAGAAACTATATCTACCAGTTTTTTCTCTACTTGTAGTAAGTAAATTAATTTTTATTTTATTTTTTAAGATTTTATTTATAAAGGCTTTAGCTACTTGACCAAAACCAAAACAAAATAAATTTATTTCAAGCATTAACTCGCAAGATTTTTTTGCTTGTTTGTTATAGGGTTTTTAAGTTTATCAAGCATTTCTTTGGGACAAACCTGATAAAAATTCATAATTTCTTGCTCAAAATTTTCTAGGATTTTCTTTGAAACTTGTGAGTTAGTTTCTTTGAAATGTTTTTGAATTAGTAATTTTAAATTAGTTATCCAGAAATCTGTCTCCAGTTTCTGCCATACTATAGACTCTGGGTTTGCTTTGTTTTGAAAAGTATGATTTGGATCATAAACAAAACTCATGCCTCCTGTCATTCCTGCCCCAAAGTTATCACCAACATCTCCTAATATAACTATTGTGCCACCGGTCATGTATTCACATCCATTTGATCCACATCCTTCAACGACGGCAGTGGCTCCTGAATTTCTAACCGCAAATCTTTCTCCTGCCTGGCCTGCAGCAAATAAATTTCCAGATGTTGCACCGTAAAGAACTGTATTTCCAATTATTGTATTTTCTTTGGATATAATATTACTTTCATCTTGAAGTTTTACAGTAACTGTAGCTCCAGAAAGTCCCTTTGCTACGTAATCATTTGCATCACCTTTCAATATAAGCTTTAGACCTTTGATTGCAAATGCGCCAAAAGACTGTCCTGCAGAGCCTTTAAAATTAAGCTGAATGCTCTCATGCTGAATTTTATCTTCTCCATACTTTTTATAAAGATAATAAGAAATCCTGCTTCCCACAGCTCTATTTGTGTTTTGAATAATATATTCTTTATCAGTTTCTTTTTTATCCTCTATATCTTTTTCTATCTCAGGCCAAATTCTTTGGTCTAAAGTATCAGGTACTTCATTTATAATTTGTTCTTCACAATACCTCTTATTCTTTCCTGGATCAGCTTGTACAAAAAGTGGATTCAGGTCTAAATCATCTAAATTGGGAGAGCCTTTACTAACTTGTCTTAATAGATCTGTTCTACCGATTATCGCATTCAAATTTTTGAAACCAAGTTCAGCTAAAATTTCTCTTACTTCTGTAGCAATAAAGGTAAATAAATTAACAACTTTATCAGGTGTGCCGACAAATTTTTCTCTTAATTTTTCGTCTTGTGTACAAACCCCCACTGGACATGTATTTGAATGACATTGTCTTACCATTATACATCCCATAGCAACGAGTGCAGTTGTTGCAACACCAAATTCTTCTGCTCCCATCATAGCTGCAATAACTACATCTCTTCCAGTTTTTATACCTCCGTCTGTTCTAAGGGTAACTTTATGTCTTAAGTTATTGAGAGTTAAGACCTGATTTGCTTCAGTAAGTCCCATTTCCCAAGGTATTCCAACATATTTTACACTTGTCTGTGGTGTTGCGCCTGTTCCACCTGAATGACCAGAAATTAATATTATATCTGCTTTTGCTTTAGCTACTCCTGCTGCAATGGTTCCAATACCTGAAGAGGCAACTAATTTAACACCTACTCTTGCTCTCGGATTAATTTGTTTAAGATCATAAATTAATTGTGCAAGATCCTCTATTGAATAAATATCATGGTGGGG
>MDSZ01135981.1_pt1 | contig 10242 bp, 10 predicted proteins | sample 811201 | NCBI WGS metagenome assembly MDSZ01 (sample SAMN05326647, study PRJNA326480) | marine metagenome | isolation source: seawater | place: Indian Ocean: North | collected 2010 | reverse complement strand
TCAAAAAAAAATAATAAAGAGATTAATATTGATGTTTTAGATGAAGGACAAGGATTCAAAGAGAAAGATACTAATAAAATTTTTAAAAGATTTTATAGTAATAGACCAGATAAGTTTGGTCAACATTCTGGTCTTGGATTGAATATAGTAAAAAATTTGGTTGATTTACATAATGCAACAATTAAAGCGTCAAACAGAAAAGACCATAAAGGAGCAAGTATGGAAATAATGTTTCCAAAAGTATAAAGTGTCTATTGATTATTTAATCCTTTATTGTTAGAAAACCCAGCATGAATGATTTCAAAGTAAAAGATTTATCGGAAGCAGATTTTGGTAGAAAGGAAATTTCAATAGCTGAAAGTGAGATGCCAGGATTAATGGCTCTAAGAGAGGAATATGCAGGTAAATTACCACTTAAGGGAGCAAAAATAATTGGCTGTTTACACATGACTATACAAACAGCTGTTTTGATTGAAACATTAGTTAATCTAGGTGCAGAAGTAAGATGGTCTTCTTGTAATATTTTTTCTACTCAAGATCACGCAGCTGCTGCAATTGCAAAAGCTGGCGTTCCTGTTTATGCATGGAAAGGTGAGACAGAGGAGGAATATTTATGGTGTATTAAGCAAACTATTGTGGGTAAAAAAGATTGGAAACCTAATATGCTTTTAGATGATGGAGGTGATTTAACTGCAATAATGCACAATGAGTATAAAGAGCTTTTAAAAGATGTCAGAGGTGTTTCTGAGGAAACTACGACAGGAATAAAAGCACTAAATAAGATGGAAAAAGATGATTCTCTAATGGTTCCAGCAATCAACGTTAATGACTCAGTTACTAAATCAAAATTTGATAATTTGTATGGATGTAGGGAAAGTTTAGTAGATGGCATAAGAAGAGCTACTGATGTAATGATGTCTGGTAAAATTGCAATCGTTGCTGGTTTTGGTGATGTAGGAAAAGGAAGTGCAGCCTCTTTAAGACAAAGTGGAGCTAGAGTGTTAGTTACAGAGGCAGACCCTATTTGCGCTTTACAAGCAGCTATGGAGGGATATGAAGTAGTTTTGATGGATGAGGCTATAAGTAAAGCAGATATCGTTGTTACAGCAACAGGTAATAAAGATATTGTTACAGCAGATCATATGAGAGATATGAAAGATAGAGCTATTTTATGCAACATAGGACATTTTGATAACGAAATACAAGTTGAAGCATTAAAAAATTATAAGTGGACAGAAGTAAAACCTCAAGTTCATGAAATTGAATTACCAAGTAAAAAAAGAATAATTTTACTAGCTGAAGGTAGATTGGTAAACTTAGGCTGTGCTACTGGCCATCCAAGCTTTGTGATGAGTGCATCGTTTACAAATCAAGTAATTGCTCAAATTGAGCTTTGGAATAATCATAAAAACTATGAAAATAAAGTGTATGTATTACCGAAGCATTTAGATGAAAAAGTTGCAACTCTTCATTTGAAAAAAGTTGGAGCAAAATTAACTAAATTATCTAAAGATCAAGCAGATTATATAAGTGTTAAAGTAGAGGGACCTTACAAACCTAATGCCTATCGCTATTAAAAGTGGTAAAATAGATTTATCTTCAGAAAAGGAAACAAAGAAATTAGCTACAAAATTATCAAAAAAACTCAAAACAGGCAATATTGTTTTTTTATATGGTGAAATTGGAGTGGGCAAAACAACTTTTATAAGACATTTAGTTAATCAATTTCAAAAAGCCCATAAATTAAAAGTTACAGAAGTTACCAGTCCGACATTTAATCTACTTAACGAATATCAAATAAATAAATTTAAAATAAATCACTATGATTTATTTAGATTAAAATCACATAATGAAATACAAGATTTAAATTTATTTGATGATAATATTGATTCAATTACATTAATTGAATGGCCACAAATGATAAAAAAAAAACCAAAAGATTTGGTAGAATTAACTTTTAAATATGAAAAAAATCTTCAATCAAGATCTGTTCGAATAAAAGGAATAAACCTTTGATTTTTTGAAAATGAAAAAAATGAAAAAAATTAAAGGTGATGCATCTCTCAGGATTTTTTTTAGAAAAAAAAAAATTAATCAAACATCGATTATAGTTCACGCCCGAAAGGAAAAATTTAAAAATTTATTGATTTATGATGCAATCAATAGAATTCTTAAAAAAAATAAAATTTTAGCACCTCAATTATATAAAGAGAATTATAATAACAACTACATGGAAATAGAGGACTTTGGAAATGTTACTATTTATGATGAATTAAATAAAAAAAAAGCAAATAAAATTCAATACTTTAAGAGAGCAATTAACTTATTAATTAAAATTCAATCAATTAAAGATAGAAAAACAGTCACTTTTAAAAATAAAAATTATTTTATACCAAAATATAGCAAGAACATATTATTTAAAGAAGCTAATTTATTTTGTGATTGGTATATGAAAAAAAATTTTTCAAATTCATATAGCCATAAATTTTCAAAAAAGTATAAAAAAATAATTAAAAAATTAATATCAAATTTGAAGTTAAAAAATAATATCTTTGTTCACAGAGATTTTCATGCTTCAAATTTGATGTTATTAAATAACAAAATAGGGGTTATTGACAGTCAAGATGCATTAATTGGAAATAGAGCTTACGATCTAGCTTCGTTAATAGATGATGTAAGATTTGAAACCTCAAAAATTTTTAAAAAAAAAATATTTGATTTTTATTTGCAAAAACAAAGAAGAGTAAATCTTAAAAAATTTAAAAATGATTTTGAGATATTATCAATTCTGAGAAATTTGAAGATTATAGGAATATTTACTAGGTTAGCAAAAAGAGATGGTAAAAAAAAATATCTAAAATTAATTCCTTATACTTGGAAAGTAATAGGGATGAGAATTACCGAAAATATTTTATTCAGAGATTTAGAAAATTTATTAAAGCAAAAGTTTAAAAAAAAATTATATGAAAATTGATACAGCTTTAATTTTATGTGCAGGTTTTGGTAAAAGGTTAAGTCCTTTAACTTTAAAAACCCCTAAGCCGCTAATTAAACTTAATAATATTACATTATTAGAGAGATGTATTAAAATGATTATAGAATTTGGTGCAAAAAAAATTTTACTGAATACTTTTTATTTACAAAATCAAATCTTTGAATTTATTAACACCAAAAAGTTTCCAATTGATATTCAAATAGTAAATGATGGAGAAAAAATTTTAGATACCGGTGGTGGTATTTTAAATTTAATAAAAAACTCAGAGGATGACGATTTTTTGATTTTTAATCCTGACACTGTTTGGAGTAGAGATTATATTTTAGAAATCAAAAAGATGCAAAATTTTTATTTTTCAAATAATCTAAAAAATATTCTTCTGATTACAAATAAACAAAAAAGTTTTGATAAAAATCTTAGAGGAGATTTCAATTTATCCAATAATTTATTAAGAAAAGATAAAGTTAACAGTTTTATTTTTATTGGTTGCCAAATTTTAAACCGAAGTTTATTTAATAAAAATGAAATACAAAACTTTCCAATCTTTGAGATTTGGAATGAACAGTTAAAAAATAACAAATTGAATGGTTTTGAGAGTTTTCAAAAATTTTATCACTTGACGAATTTAAAAACGTTTAAAAAACTGGAAGATTTTTAGCTCTCTCTTTATCGAGGTATTTACAATTAATTACTTTTAAAGTCTCACTCATCTCAATTTTTAAAGGATTTCCTGTTGGTATCTCTAATTTTGAAATTTGATTGTCATCTATACTAAACAAATTTTTACATAATGCCCTTATTGAGTTCCCATGAGCTGATATCAAGATATTATTATTTTTTAGTTTTTCTCTGATCTCTTTATCAAAATATTTAGTGACTCTTTGATAAGTGTCCCTCAATGACTCAGAGTCAGGTATAATTTCTCTAGGTAAATTAATGTATGTTTTAATATTGATAGGATGATAAGGACTCTTTTTGTCGAGAGCATCAGGTTTTCCATCCCAAGATCTTCGAAATTCATAAATTTTATCTTCTCCAATTTTTTTACTCATTTCAATTTTATTTAATCCCGTTAGAGCACCATAATGTCTTTCATTTAGCTGCCAAGCTTTAGAAAATTCTTTCTCATCATTCAAAATTTTTTGAATGATTTTAAGAGTATTATTTGCGCGTAATTGAAGTGAGGAATAATAATATTGAATTTCAATATTATTTTCTTTTATCAATTGACCAGCTTTTTTAGCTTCAGATTCTCCTTTTTCAGTTAAATCAACATCAACCCAACCAGTAAATCTATTTTCTAAATTCCATATACTTTGACCATGTCTTACTAATATTAAAATACTCATATTGTTATTTTTAAAATAAATTTGTAAATAAAACTATATAATTAAATGATTAAATTTTTTCCCAAAAATAAAATTTTTTTTTACATAATTAATCTATTTTTGATTTTTTTATATTTGCACCCAGGCAGTTTAATAGGACAAATTCTTTATGGGAACAATAAAATACAACCTCAAATCACACCAAATTTTATAATATCTTCAAATCATTTTTATGTATTTATGTTGATATCTACAATAGGTTTTTTGACCTACGTAAAAAATTATCAAATAAAAAATCTTATAATTTATTTAGTTTTGTTGTCTATATTTCTTGAAATTTTTCATATAATTATACCCGAAAGAACTTTTCAGTGGTCAGATCTAATAGGAAATTTATTTGGAGTGTGTGTTGTTATTATTATTAGAAAAATTATAAATAAGTATGAATTTTTTAAAAAATAATTTTTTTTTCTTATTATGTTTTTTATTAACAAGCTGTTCCTCTATTCCGTCAAATACATCAAATAGTTGCTCAATTTTTAATGAAAAATATTTATGGTACAAGCATACAAAAAAAGTTGAACAAAAATGGGGTACTCCAATTTACATACAGTTAGCAATTATTAAAATGGAGTCAGATTTTGATTGGCTAGCTAAACCAGCAAGACAAAAAATTTTTAAGGTAATACCTTTTAAAAGACCATCGAGTTCGTTTGGATATTCTCAAGCGGTCAAGGGAACTTGGCAACAATATAAAAAAGAGACAGGAAATAAATTGGCTACAAGAGCAAGATTTAAAGATAGTGTTGATTTTATTGGATGGTATACTAATAAAACAGAGACAATTCTTAAAATTTCAAAGAAAGATGCATTTAGACAATATCTAGCTTATCATGAAGGCTGGGGAAACTATAAATATTATAAAAAGAATAAAAAAGTAATTGGATTAGCAAACAAAGTTAAAAAACAATCTGAGATTTACAAAAAGCAATTACATAAGTGTAGAAATTCTCTAAATAAAAACAGGTATATTATCTTTTAGATAATTCCTTTTTCAGCTCCAGGTCTACAAAATCTATTCTTTTAGTGTTTTTTGCTAATGCTAAATACATTGATGGAGTAACATAAAGTGTGAAGAAAGTTGAAATGATCATGCCACCCAAAATAGTTGAACCTACGGCTAATCTTGATCCTTCTCCTGCTCCAGGTCCAATGTTTCCAATCACTAAAGGAAGCATGGCAATCATTGTACTTAGAGATGTCATAATTATAGGTCTAAACCTCACAGCACAAGACTCCCTCACAGCCAATTCTATACTTTTTCCAGTCGTTCTAATTTGATTAGCATAATCTACTATCAAGATACTATTTTTTGTTGAAATACCAATTAGTATTATTAGAGCTATTTGCGAAAAAATGTTGACTGAACTGTTAAGAAACAAGATAAATATAAGTCCACCAAAAATAGCCAATGGAACAGTCAAAATAATTATAAAAGGATGAATAAACGAATTAAAGGTTGCAGCCATGACTAGATAAGCAGTAAGTAAGGCTAGTGCAAAAATTATTAATAATTCACTACTGGTTTCTTTAATTTCTTCAGACTTTCCTTTCCAAGTAATTTGATTATTTGGTGCTATATCTTCCATTACATCCTCAAAAAATTTTATAGCCTCGGTTAAAGTGTACCCTTCATTAATATTTGATGATATTGTCACTGCTCTTTGCCTATTGTACCTAGCAAGCTCTTTAGCTGATCCTTCTTCTTTAAAATCTATTAAATTTGCAAGAGATATTAGTTTTCCACTTGTATCTGAGCGAACAAATATTTTTGAAACCCCCTCTTTATTTCGTCTGTCAGACAAATATTGTTGTACTATAATAGGATACTCTTTACCTAATTTATTAAAAGTTGTAATTTTTTTACCACCATAAAGAGTCTCAAGTGTTTCACCAATTGATTTTGTTGATACCCCTAAATCTTTTACTTTATTTTTATTAACTATTAATTTTACCTCTGGTTTATTTCTATTGTAATCAGAATCAATTCGTGAAAGGTTTTTATTAGACCTTAGTTTTTGAATCACTTTCCCCTGGATATCTTCTAGCTCTTCATAAGTACTTCCATAAATCACCATTTGTAACGGTTTATTATAATTAGAAACTCTTATTGATTGGGGTGAAATTGGAAAAGCTAATGCTTGAGGTAAAGTTACAATTTTTCCAATAGCTTCTCTTAAGATAACTTGTTGTCCTTTATTCCTATTTTTCCAATCATCTAATAAAGCAATAATTATGAAGCTATTATATGAATTAGCAGAATTTCCAAAACCAGGAACTCTCATTATAAATCTTGAATAAGGACTATCCTTAGTTTGCAACAAGGGTATTAACCGTGCCTCTACTTTTTGTGCCTGTTCTTGCGTATATTCAAAAGAACTTCCTTCATCTGTTGAACCAATAATCAAGTAAGCACCACGATCTTCCATAGGTAATAATTCTTTTTTTGAAAAATTGAATAATAGTATTGATACTGTAACAATAAAAATTATGAAAAAACTTATTGCTTTAGGTCGGTTCACAATCTTATCTAATGTTTCTTTATAAAAATTGGCAAAATTAATAAAAACTTTTTCGAACTTTTGTATAAAAATTTTTTTTGATTTTTTTTTGTATAAAAATTTACTTGCAAGCATTGGTGATAAAGTTAAAGCAACAAATGAAGAAACAACTATTGAGAATGATAAAGCAATTGCTGTTTCTCTAAATAAGGTTCCAGATATCCCCTCAATAAAAATTAATGGTAAAAATACAGCCACTAAAATTAATGTAGTCGCTATAATAGCAAATGAAATTTGCTTAGAACCCTTGTATGCAGCAACTAAAGGAGTTTCTCCATTTTCTATTCTTCTATAAATTGCATCAGTCATTATTACAGAGTCATCTGTAATAATTCCGATTGCCAAGATAAAACTTAATAAAACAAAAATATTAATTGATAATCCAAAAATATAGAGGCCCAAAAAAGATGCAATTAAACTTACTGGAAGAGCAATTGCTGGTACGATTACGGCTTTAAGGTTACCTAAAAAAAGATAGATAATTAAAACAACCAAAACGAAGGCAATTAATAAAGTTTTATAGACTTCCTCAATTGCAGCCTCAACATAGTTTGCTCTATTGAAGGAAACTCTTAAATCTAACTCATCTGGTAATGATTTCTTAACCTCTTTTAACTTTTCTTTAATATTATTTGAAAGCTCAACTGTAGAAGCCCCACTTCTTGCATAAATTCCTATTCCAACAGTTTTCAAGTTTACCTGATCTTTAGTTTGCGCTTTGAAAAGAGTTTTTTCCGAAACAGGACCAAACTCTATATTTGCGACGTCAGATAATAGAATTACTTTATTATCAGTTTTTTTTATTGGAAGTTTTTTGATTGAGTTTAAGTCATTATAAGACTTATCTAAATTTAAAGTAAGATCAATATTATCTGCCTCAAGTGTTCCTGCAGGTAAACTAATATTTTCAACACGCATTGCTGACTCAACTTCTTTGATTGTTAAATCATTTGCAGCAAGTTTGATTGGATCAATCCATACCCTTATACTCAATTCTCTCAGTCCACCCACTCTTATTCTGCCAACATTTTTTACACTTGAAAATTGATCAACTAAATATCTCTCCGCATAATCACCTAATTCAAGGTCACTCCAAGTAGATGAGGATAATGACAACCACATTGTAGTCGTAAATCCAGCAGCTCTTTTGAGAATTTGAGGAGGATCAGACTCAGTCGGTAAATTATCTACCACTCTTGCAACTCTCTCTCTTATGTCATTTGCAGCATTATCCAAATCAATACTTGTATCAAACTCAACATTTATGGTGCTTCTTCCATTTTCAGACTTCGAGTCAATATTTTTAATTCCCTCAGCTCCACCGATTACGTCCTCAACTACCTGAGTAACTTCCTGGTCTACTATCGAAGCTGAGGCTGATTTATAATCAATCTGTACTTGAACTACGGGAGGCTGAATTCCATTTGGTAGCTCTCTTACCGGCAATTTCCAAAAAACAAATAAACCAAATATAATTAATATGAGGGACATTACCCAAGATATTGTTGGTCTTTTTATACTTAGTTCAGTAATAAACATTTATTTATTAATTGGTTTTATTTTTCCATTTGGCCTAACTTTTTTTAATCCTTCAGCTACAATTATATCTTCCGCATTTAAACCAGATATTATTTCAACACTCTTGTCTCCCCTAAGACCAGTCATTATTTCAGTTTTTATGGCAATATTTTCATTATTTACTTTGTAAACATATGATTTATCTCCTTCAATCATCACACTTGTATCAGGAACGCTCAACGAGTTTCTTAAGTTAAACCCTATAGTAACCTCTAATAGAGAGCCTGAAATTAATTCTAAATTTTCATTTTTTACTTTTATTCTAGATAACAAACTTCTGGTATCTGCATTTATTCTGCTAGAAACAAAATCGACTTCGCCTAAAAAAATTTTTTTTTTATAACTTGATAATTTTACTTGAACAGGAAGACCCTTTTTAATTGATGCAGAGTAATTTTCAGGGATTTTTATATCTGAGTAAATTGTTGAATTATCGTCAAGAGTAATAATAAATATATTATTTGAGACAAGTATGTCTTCCGTTAAACCCGTATATCCAAGAACACCATCAAAAGGTGCTAGAATATCTCCACTCTTTAATTTAATAAGAACTTCTCCTTTTTTAACAAAATTTTTTAATTTAAGATCCTCATAAAGATCATCTTTTTTAATTTTGTAAGTTTTTGATTTTTTTGAGACTGCGGTACCAAAAGTTTCTATTTTTTCAGCAAATTCTTTTTCAATCACTTCCGTGACTATAATTCCAGGCGGCGGAATTTTGCTAAATTTTTTTTTAAAATGATTTCCTATCATTGTTCTTCCAATGATTACGATTGCTATAATAAGAAAAAAAATAGAAATAATAGAAATAATTTTAGTAGATCTTTTCATATAACTTTAAGTTAAACCGTATTCAGCCCATGAGCCATCATAAATACAAGGGAAATATTTATCATTTATTAAAGAATAAGCTAGTGCCAAAACACACGCGGTAACGCCAGAACCACATGAAAAAACAATATTTTTATCATTAATATTTTCTAAGCAACTCTTAAAGACATTCTTAAGTTCATTTGGATTTTTAAATGTTTTATCTTTATTTAAACATTGATTAAACGGAATACAAAATGAATTTTGAATATTGCCACTCCTCAAGCCTTTTCTTGGCTCTGGGACTTTTCCATCAAATCTATCTCTGCTTCTTGCGTCAATAACTTTAAAAGTTTTATCAAAAATATTTTTATTAATAAATTTTTTTGTCTTCACTAATTCTTTTTTTTCTAAACTTTGATATTTTGATGTTTCAATATTCAATACATCATCTGTTACCTCTTTTTTTTCGTTAATCCATTTTTGAAATCCTCCGTTTAAAACATGAACTAAGTTAGGGTCATGTCCAAAATAAATAAAGTTAAACCAGCAACGACAAGAACTAAGTACGTCTGAATTGTCATAAATAATAATTTTATCTTTTTTTGATATTCCCATATTGGATACTATTTTTTCCCATTTTTTTGCTTCAACAAGCATATGTGGTAAATGGGTATCTTTTTTTGAGTTATCATCTAAATCAAAAAAAATAGCACTTGGGATATGTTGTTTTTTGTATTCTTTAAAACCATCTCTTTTAGTTTGAGGCATATGCCAGGAACAATCAACAACTTTAACTTTATCAATATTTTTTTGTAACCAATCCGTTTCAACTAATGACATTTTATCTTTTTTCTAAATATTTTTGGTGATATTCCTCTGCAGGACAATAATTTTTTAATAAAGAAAT
>MDSZ01130188.1_pt1 | contig 10242 bp, 13 predicted proteins | sample 811201 | NCBI WGS metagenome assembly MDSZ01 (sample SAMN05326647, study PRJNA326480) | marine metagenome | isolation source: seawater | place: Indian Ocean: North | collected 2010 | reverse complement strand
TCCTGCTTTTGAAGGAGAAATGGGAATATTAAAAGATCATATTCCAATAATCTCTTTTTTGAAACCAGGTATATTAAAAGTAATTTCTAAATCTTCAGAGGAAAAATATTATTTAGAGGATGGTATTGTCGAATTTAAAGATAATAATTTATCAATATTGACAAGCTTTATTGTAAAAACGACAGAATTTGAAAAAGATAAATTGAATGATTTTATTCAAGAGGCAGAAAAAGAAATTGAAAATCCTAATCTAAATGATCAAAAAAAATATTTAATTGATCAGAAAATAGAAGCTCTTAAGTTACTCTCAATAAATTAAGATGTTTTTGTATTTTTTTATAAACATCTAATTTAAAATCAACTGCAACTTTTGTTAAATCGCTTATATTAATCCACTTCCAATCTAAAAATTCAGGTTTGTGAGTTCTTAAATTTATTTCTTTATCATTCCCATTAAACTTCATAATAAACCATTTTTGTTTTTGACCTCTATATTTTCCTTTCCAGATTATACCTAATAAATTTGGAGGAAGTTCATAAGTCAGTATTTCATCTATTTCTTTAATTAATTTTACATCTTTAATTCCTGTTTCCTCTTCAAGCTCTCTTAAAGCTGCAGATAAATAATCTTCTCCTGGATCAATACCACCTTGAGGCATTTGCCAGAAGTTTTTTGGATTATCTATTCTTTTACCAACAAATACTTTATTTGCCTGGTTTAACACCACTACTCCAACGCCATTTCTTAATGGTAAGTTGTATAATTTGTTTTTGTCCATTAACCGTTTAGTAACTTAATTGCATATTCTAGTTGATTATCAGTATCTGTATTTATTCTAAATTCTTCAGAACTCTCTGCAACAACTATATCAGGAGATACCCCAACTTCTGAGATTGATTTTCCAGAAGGAAGATAATATTTTGAAACTGTTAATCTTATTGCACCTCTATTTTTTAAAGGAATAATTGACTGAACTGAACCTTTTCCATAACTGTTTTCACCGATAATTATAGCTCTTTTGTGATTTTTTAGAGCGCCCGCAACTATTTCAGCTGCAGATGCGGAACCATAATTAATTAATACTATAAGGGGGTTTCCATTTAAAATATCACCTTTTTTTGCAAACCACTTTCTATTTTCTCTTTCTTTCCTACTTTTTGTGGAAACTATTTCTCCATTATCAAGAAAAAAATCTGCAATTTTAACTGCTTGTGATAGAAGTCCTCCAGGATTATTTCTTAGATCTAAGATAAAATATTTTACGTTTTTATTTTTATTTAACTTTGAAATTTTTTCTTTAATTTGATTGCTACTGTTTTCATTAAATGAAGTTAATCTAATATATCCCAAGTTTGTATCTATTATTTTTGATTTTACTGACTCTATTTTTATAATTTCTCTAGTAATGTTAAATATTAAAGATTTTTTAACGCCTCTTCTTCTTATAGTAATTTCTAAATCAGAACCAACTGGTCCCCTCATTAATTCTACTGCCTCGGTTAATGACTTACCTTGAACTTGTTCATTTCCAATTTTAACTATATAATCTCCAGCTTTAACCCCAACTCTATCAGCTGGAGAATTATCTATTGGAGATATAACCTTTACAACACCCGCTTCCATACCTACTTCGATACCAAGGCCACCAAACTCACCACTTGTTTCTGTTTGCATTTCATTAAACATTTCTGGGGACATATATGCCGAATAAGGATCTAAAGACTGAAGGACACCGTTTATTGCTGCATCCATTGCTTCACTTTGATTAACTTCATCAACATATTCTTTGTTAATTTTATCTAAAACTTCACTAAATAAATCAACTTTACTATAAATATCTTCTTTTTTATCTGCAAAAGATGAATTTACATTATTAAAAAACAAAACTGTTATTAAAATTAAATATAAATATTTTTTCATATCATAACTTTTTCTTTTGGAATTAATTCTGACCACATTTTTTCTAACTCATAGAATTTTCTTTTATCAGGGATAAAAATATGTACTATTAAATCCATCCCATCTACCAATTTCCATTCACTACTATCCTTTCCTTCTATCTTGCAATTTAAAATTCCATTTTTTTTAAATTCTTCTAAAACCTGCTCAGATAAAGCGTGTATATGTCTCGAGGATGTTCCGCTAGCAATAATCATAAAATCAGCAACTGATGATTTGCCTTCCAAATTTATAGAAACTATGTCTAAGGCTTTATTAGAATCTAGTATATTAATTATTTTATTTTTTAGACTGGAGATTTTTTCCATTGTTTAAACTAGATTATCAAATTTTTCTTAATTGAGAAGATGAAATATTTACTTTTTTAAATGATATAAAAAATAAACCTTTATTATTAAATTTTTTGAAGGCTAAAGATTTCCTCGACTTAAGCTTGTATCCTTTTCTATCAAAAACTAAAATATTACAATTGTTCATAATATCTCTCCATTTATACCATTTATGAAAATTAATTAAATTATCAGCTCCCATAATAAAATAAATATTTTTGGTATTTTCTGATTTTTTAATAAAATTAATAAGATCGATAGTTTTTTTTGATTTTATTTTCTTTTCAAAAAAAACTACTTTTATAAATTTATTTTTTAAATTTATTTTTTTAGCGTAACGCATTCTTTCTAGTAAGTTTAATTTAGTTTTTTTTTTAAATGGATTCTTGTTTGTTATGGCCCAAATTATTTTATTAAGTTTAAATTTTTTTTTTGCAACTTTAGAAATTTTTATATGACCAATATGTGCTGGATCAAAAGTTCCACCTAAAATTCCAATTTTCTTATTTAAATTTTTTTTCAATTTATTTTCTTATTTGTCCGGTTCCAATTATTTCATATTTATAAGATACCAATTGGCTCAATCCAACTGGACCCCTGGGTGGCAATTTATTAGTTGAAATTCCTACTTCTCCTCCAAAACCAAATTCACCTCCATCTGCAAATTGTGTTGAAGAATTTAAAATTGCAATAGAACTTTTAATATTCTTTAAAAAAAAATTCGCTGTTCTTTTATTTTGAGTTATAATTGCATCAGTATGCATTGTTCCATATTTATTTATATGATTAACAGCATCCTGAACATTTTTTACAGATTTGGCAGATATTATTGGTAATAAATATTCTTTAGACCAATCTTTTTCCTTAGCCTTTTTAGATATTCCTTTAAAAATTTTTTTAATTTTTTTATCTGCAATAATAATACAGTTATTTTTTTCCAATTTTTTTAAAACAGGATTTATAAATTTTTTGAGAGTTTTTTCATGAAATAAAACTGTTTCTGTTGCTCCACATATACTAGTATTTCTTAATTTAGCATTATATAAAATATTTTCAGCAAGATTTAATTTTGCATCTTTATCTATATATGTATGGCAATTACCTTCCAAATGTCCGATAATTGGAACTCTGGAAAGTTTTTGAACTTTTGAAACTAAGTTTTTTCCACCCCTAGGAATTATTACATCAATAAATTTTTCCATTTTTGATAAAAGTAAATCTACTACTTTTCTATTTTTATTTTTTATAAATTGTACGTAATTTTCATCTACTTTGTTTTCTTTCAAAGCTTTTCTGAATAGATTTGATATTATTAGATTTGAAAAATATGCTTCGGAACCTCCCCTCAAAATAACACTATTCCCAGATTTAAAACACAGACTTGATACATCTGATGTTACATTCGGTCTACTTTCATAAATTATACCAATTACACCTATAGGAATTGTAACTCTTTTTATTATTAATCCATTTGGCCTTTTCCATTTACTTAAAGTTATATCTGTAGGATCTTTTAACTTTGCAATATTATTAATTGATTTTATTATTTGATAAATTTTAGATTTATCAAGCATTAATCTATCGATTAAATTTTTTTTATAACCTTTTTTAATTGCAAAACTTATATCTTTTTTATTTTCTTTAATTATTTTATACTTATTTTCTTTAATAAGTTTTCCAAATCTATGTAAAACTTTATTTTTTAATTTCTGGTTAATTTTTGAATTTAATGCCTTGTTGGCTTTTTTGCCGATATTAATTAAATTTTTATTCATTATATTTCTACCATATCATCTTTGTGAACAACTTCAGATTTTGTAATATAACCTAATAAATCATTTATTTTATTTGAATGTTGACCTTTAATTTTTGATATTTCATCTGAGGAAAAAGAACTTAGGCCTCTTGCGTATTCATTCATATTCTTATCAAGAATTTTTATGTGATCACCTTTATTAAACTTTCCATTGACGTTTTTTATACCAGCCGCAAGTAAACTTTTACCTTTCGAAAGTGCTTTGATCGCTCCATCATCTATGATTAGTTCTCCTTTAGGAGAAACTGAACTAATTATCCATTTTTTTCTAGCATGTAATTTTGAAACCTTTGGCAAAAACCAGGTACATGAATTTGTATCTAAAATTTTTCTAATTGGATTTAATGTTAATCCATTTGCAATCGCCATTGTGCAGCCTGAAAGTTGACATATTTTTGCAGCATCAATTTTAGTTTTCATTCCACCTGTTCCATGTTCTCCTACGCTTTTAGTTGCAACTTTTTCTATTTCTAAATCAATATTATTTATCTCTTTAATTATTTTTGCATCTTTATATATTTTTGGATTTTTTGTGTAGAGACCATCAACATCTGAAAGTAAAATAAGACAATCTGCACCTGAAATTTGCGCTACACGTGAAGCTAGTCTATCGTTATCGCCATATTTTATTTCAGATGTAGCTATACTGTCATTTTCATTTACAACTGGCACAAATTCAAGCTTAAACAAATTTTCGAATGTTCTTTTAGCGTTGATAGCTCTTCTTCTTTGTTCAGTATCTTCTAAAGTTAGCAAGATCTGAGATAAATTAATTTTTCTTAAATTGAATGTTTTTTTAAATAAATTCATTAACTCTATCTGTCCGATAGATGCCACAGCTTGGCTTTTATCTAATTTAAGATTTTTTTTATTTAATTCTAATTTTTTACATCCCAAAGCTATAGCACCAGAACTAACAATAATAATATTTTTTTTTTGATTTAATAGTTCTTTTATATCCCTTGCAAATTCTGACAGCCATTTCTTTCTTACAATTTTTCTATCATTGATTATTAATGATGATCCTATTTTTATTACAATAGTTTTTGAATTTTTAAGATGCATAATTAATTAGTTTTGATTTAATTTCGGCAATATATTTTTTTTTCATGATTGACAGTAATAAAACCTTTTTTTTTATATCTTTGTTAAATTTTTTTATTTTTTCTTTTAATTCTTTTTCGTTTACCAAATCAATTTTATTAAAAACAATTAACTCATTTTTTTTTAACAATTCCTTGCTATATTTTCCTAACTCATCTCTTATTTGTTTATAAGAAACTATTAAATCTTCTTCAGTTACGTCAATTAAGTGTAGTAAAGTTTTACATCTTTCTATATGTTTCAGAAACTTAATACCAAGTCCAGTTCCAGAATGAGCACCTTCAATAATTCCAGGAATATCTGCCAAAATTATCTCTTTATCATCATATATTGCAACACCCAAATTTGGATTTAAGGTTGTAAACTTATAATTTGCAATTTTTGGAGTAGCTTTAGTAATAGATGCTAATAAACTTGATTTACCTGCGTTGGGTAGTCCAATTATACCAATATCTGCGATTGTTTTTAATTGCAACCAAATCCAAAACTCTTCACCTTTGATACCTTTTGTAATTTTTTTTGGAGCTCTATTTGTAGATGACTTAAATCTTGTATTTCCAAGACCACCTTTCCCTCCTAATGCAACTACAAATTCATCTTTTTCTTTTTTAAAATCAAAAATTAAAGTTTTATTATCTTCCTCAAAAACTTGTGTACCAACTGGCACTTTTAAATATAAATTCTCACCGCCTTTACCAGTTTGATTTTTACCTTTTCCATCTTCACCACGCTTAGCTTTAAAATGTTGTTGGTATCTAAAATCTATTAAAGTATTCAAGTTTCTTTCTGATTTTAATATAATCGATCCACCCTTTCCACCATCACCACCATCAGGTCCACCAAATTCAATAAATTTTTCTCTTCTGAAACTAGGAGATCCGGAGCCGCCATCTCCTGCTTTAATAAATATCTTAACTTGATCTAGAAATTTCATTATACAACCAGTTTTTTAGAGTTGTATGGGTTAGTTGGGTTTTACAGAAACAAAAGTTCTATCAGATTTTGTTTTTTTAAATTCTACTCTTCCTTTTATCAAAGAGAATATGGAATGATCTTTTCCCATTTTAACACTTTCTCCAGGGAATATTTTAGTCCCTCGTTGTCTAACAATTATATTTCCCGGATTAACAATTTGGCCACCATATTTTTTTACACCAAGTCTACGACCCGCACTATCTCTTCCGTTACGTGATGATCCACCAGCTTTTTTTGTTGCCATAATTTACTCTTTTATTTCTTTTTTAATTTTATTTCCCTTACTATCATCTTTTTTGGCTTCGGCAAATACACCTCCATCTTTGGAGAATATTTTTTTAATTTTTATAAGAGAATATTGTTGTCTATGACCATTTTTTCTTCTTGAATTTTTTCTTCTTCTTTTTTTAAAAATTAGAATTGTTCTATTTTTGGCATTTTTGATTAACTCGGCCTCTACTTTTGCTCCATCAACAATTGGAGATCCAATCTCCACTACTTTTTCATTTCCATATGCTAAAACTTTATCAAATTCAATCTTACCAGATTTATCATTATCTAATTTTTCGATTTTGATTATATCGCTAGTTTTCACTTTATATTGTTTTCCACCAGTTTTTATTATAGCAAATGACATATTTTCCTTTGTATTTGTGAGCAATATAGAGCTAGTCTCTATTTAGTCAAGCTGAATAAATTAAAAATTATCCTTTAAATCTCTTAATTTTGAAAAGGTTTTTAGTGCAGTTGGATTATTTAAATTAATATTTCTTTGAATATTTTTTTTATCTGATCTAAGAAAAATATTCATATCAAGCTCTTCTTTTAAAGTTGTAGGAATTGTTGGAAGTCCATCTTTTAATTTCTGTTTATTTTGATTTATTTTTTTTTTTAATTTTTCATTGTCTGGATCATATACCAAACAAAATTCTGAATTTTTGTGAGTATATTCATGACCACAATAAATTTTTGTCTCTTTTGGAAATGATTTAATTAAATTTAATGAATTAAACATTTCCTCATAAGTACCTTCAAAAATTCTTCCACATCCTAATGAAAATAAAGTATCACCAGTAAACAATAATTTTTCATTAAAAAAGTTAAAACATATATGCCCCGATGTATGTCCGGGTATATGATAAATTTTTGCCTCGAAATTTCCATATTTCCAAATTTCTTTATCTTTTAAAAAAATATCTATTTCAGGAATCCTTTTTTTATCATGCAAGAACCCAATAACTTTTGTATTATATTTTTTTTTTAAATCTTTATTGCCACCAATATGGTCATAGTGATGATGTGTATTTAAAATAAATTTCAAGCTAATATTATTTTTTTCTATAAAACTAATTATCGGTTCAGACTCACCCGGATCAACAACACATGCCAATCCAGATTTTTCATCAATAATTAAATAAGAATAATTATCTTGAAGACATTTAATTATTTCTATTCTCATTTCTTTTCTACTAAAAAAATTCCTAATTCTGAGAAAAAATTTTTAAAACTTAAATTTTTCTTATTTATTTCAGACACGTTTTCATCATGTAAAGCAATTGATCTAAATAAGTTAATATTTTTTCTTGAACAGAAATCAAAAAAATCTTTTATAGTGCACATATGTAAATTTGGAGTATTATACCACTCATTTGGTAGATGTTTGTTGACTGGCATTGTACCTTTTAGAAGTAAATGTATTCTAACTTTCCAATAACCAAAATTAGGTATAGTTATTATTGCTCTTTTCGAAACTCTTAGTAGGTCATCTAGTACTTTTTCTGGATTATAAAATGCTTGAAGTGTTTGACCCAAAATTGCATATTCAAAAGATAAATCAGGAAATTGTTTTAAATCAGTTTCTGCATCACCTTCAATTACAGACAAACCCTTTGAAATACATATCTGAACATTTTTCTTCGAAATTTCCAAGCCTCTAGTATCAACTTTTTTATTTTCTTTTAAATGTTTCATTAATATTCCGTCTCCACATCCTACATCTAAAACTCTTGTATTATTTTTTATCAAATCGGAAATTATTTGAAATTCTTTCTTCATAAAATTTTGTAGTTTGCGTCTAAGAAATTTTTTATTGATTTTAAAAACTCAGGTACATCTAGTAGAAATGAGTCATGACCTTTATCACTGTTAATTTCTATAAATCCTACATTTGCTCCTGCAGCATTTAAAGCTATGACAGTCTCTTTGTTTTCTGAAGTTGGATATAACCAATCAGATGTGAATGAAATAATTAAAAATTTTGCTTTACTATCTTTAAAAGCATTTGAGAGATTTCCATTATATTGTTTTGTTAAATCAAAATAGTCCATTGCTCTAGTTATATAAAGATAACTATTAGCATCAAAACGATCAACAAAAACTGAACCTTGATGTCTCAAATAACTTTCAATTTGAAAATCAGCATCAAAACTAAACTTTAAATCATCTCTTTCTTGTAATTTTCTTCCAAATTTTTCCTGCAAACCTTTTTTTGATAGATAAGTAATATGTGCAGCCATCCTAGCAACAGATAAACCCTTGTCTGGAGAGCCTTCTGAATTAAGATAATCTCCTTTTTTCCAATTAGTATCAGCCATAATTGCTTGTCTTCCCAATTCGTTTAAAGCTATATTCTGTGCTGAGTGACTAGCGGTACAAGCAATTGGAATAGCAGTTTTGGCTCTGTTAGGAAAATTTGCAACAAATTGCAATACTTGCATTCCACCCATAGAGCCGCCCATCACACTAAATAATTTATCTATTTTAAAAAAATCTAACAAATGAATTTGCGCATTAACCATGTCATTAATTGTGATTACCGGAAAATCAGTTGCTAATTTTTTTTTGTTACAGGATCAAAAGTGTTTGGTCCATATGAACCAATACAGCCTCCTATGACATTTGCACATATAACAAAAAATTTGTTTGTGTCGACTGCTTTACCAGGCCCAACTAAATAGGACCACCAACCATTTTTTTTTGTTATTGGGTTTATACCTGTAACAAATTGATCTCCTGTCAAAGCGTGAAAGGCTAAAATTGCGTTATCTTTTTTTTCATTTAATTTTCCATATGTTTCATATGCTAATGGAAATTTTGAAATAGTTTTACCACAGTCTAACTTAAGTGGTTTTTCTATTATAATTGTTTTTACCTTATCTAATTTATTCATAGTTTGCTTCTTTTGTGAATTGTGAGGTAAAAAAACTATTTTAGCGGTTTTTTTAAAGCGCTCGCAATTCAGTTTAAATCAGCGCAATAAATATTTACAGGATACATTTGTATATGTCAATTTGAATTAAAATAATAAATATTTTATATAAATAAGTAAATTTTTATCTATAAAGATACAAAATAATAAAAATTATGAATTCTCTTAATTTTAAAAAAATAAATATACAACCTTATAAACCAGGAAGGTCAATATTAAAAAAAAGAAAAAATGTTATAAAGTTGTCAGCAAATGAATCAGCGCTAGGAGCGAGTCCAAAAGTTCTGAAAATTTTGAGAAGTAGAAACTATAAGATTTTTAAATATCCTGATAGTACAGCAAAAGATTTAAGAAAAATAATTTCATTAAAATTTAAATGTAAATTAAATAAGATTATTTGTGGCTCAGGTTCAGACGAATTAATTCAAATGATATGCCAGCTTTTTATCAAGCCTGGAGATGAGGTGATTGTGCCTCAATATAGCTTTTTAATGTATAGAGTTTATTCATCAATTGTTGGAGCAAAAGTAGTTTTTTCTAAAGAGAATAATTTTAAAGTTTCTGTTGATAGTATAATTAAAAAAGTTAGCAAAAAAACAAAAATAGTTTTTATTGCAAATCCAAACAATCCTACTGGAACATATTTAGAAAAAAAAGAATTAATTAATCTTAGAAAAAGATTAAATAAAAAAGTTTTATTAGTTTTAGATGATGCATATGATGAATATATGAATGATAAAAAATACTCATCAGGTTTAAAAACATTTAAAAATAAAAAGAATGTATTTATTTTAAGAACTTTTTCTAAAATATATGGTCTTGCCTCTTTAAGGATTGGCTGGGGATATGG
>MDSZ01145738.1_pt1 | contig 10243 bp, 12 predicted proteins | sample 811201 | NCBI WGS metagenome assembly MDSZ01 (sample SAMN05326647, study PRJNA326480) | marine metagenome | isolation source: seawater | place: Indian Ocean: North | collected 2010 | reverse complement strand
GTGGTGGCAGCGAGGGCTAGTGCTAGTCTTTTCATTGTTAATAAAATTTAAATAGTTTTCGTGTAAGGCACGCCGCGATACTTGAGTGTTACTTGCTTTTTTTGCATTGGTTTTCTCCAGTACCACATCCCCGTTCCATGATGTGGTTTCATGCGTCCATAAAATGGATGAACGGACGCGGCGTGTGTCCCTAGAATAATCCAGGGATGATCTGACCTGTGAATAAGTATGAACCGATTGCTGCCATGAATCCTAGCATAGCTAGTTGTCCATTAACACGTTCGGCATTCTCCATGTAGTCTACATCGAGTACTTCTACTTGTGGTTCACGGGCGAATACATTTGATTTGGTCATTAAGATAAAGTCAATTAGGTTAATGGCCGAGGATGATAAGTCAGGTCGGCACGGAAACTATTTACTTTAATTTCTTAACTGCTTTGTTGGTAGCATCTCTTCTAGCTTTTAGCTTAGCAGCTAAACCAACATGATTAGACATCTGTTTCTTGGGTCTCCCCTTCTTCGAACCGTAGGTTCCTTTACCCTGTGGCATATTCTTTCTCTGGTAGTGCTGCTAAATCTAGTGGGAAATTGTGTGCGTTCCTTTCATGCATAACCTCCATACCTAAGTCAGCTCGGTTGAGTACATCAGCCCAAGTTGGGACCACGCGACCGGAGGAGTCGACGATTGATTGGTTAAAATTGAAACCATTGAGGTTAAACGCCATAGTACTGACTCCCATAGAGGTAAGCCATATGCATACCACGGGGAAAGTAGCCAGAAAGAAATGAAGAGAACGAGAATTATTGAAAGACGCATATTGAAATATTAACCTCCCAAAATATCCGTGTGCAGCTACAATGTTATAGGTCTCTTCTTCTTGACCAAACTTGTAGCCATAATTTTGTGATTCAGTTTCTGTTGTTTCCTTAACAATGGAACTAGAGACCAATGATCCGTGCATAGCAGCGAACAAAGCCCCACCAAATACCCCCGCAACTCCCAACATATGGAAAGGATGCATAAGGATATTATGTTCCGCTTGAAAGACAAACATAAAGTTGAACGTTCCTGAGATCCCCAACGGCATACCGTCAGAGAAACTTCCTTGTCCGAAAGGATATACCAGGAAGACTGCATATGATGCAGCAACTGGCGCTGAGTAAGCAACACAAATCCAAGGCCTCATCCCTAGTCGATAACTAAGTTCCCATTGTCGTCCCATGTAAGCTGCGATGCCGATGAGAAAGTGGAATACAATAAGTTGATATGGTCCTCCGTTATACAACCACTCGTCGAGGGTTGCAGCTTCCCAGATTGGGTAGAAGTGAAGACCGATAGCATTTGATGACGGGACGATGGCCCCTGAGATGATGTTGTTTCCATAGAGTAGTGAGCCAGCCACTGGTTCTCTTATCCCGTCTATGTCTACAGGCGGTGCTGCGATGAAAGCGATAATAAAACAAGTAGCTGCAGTAATGAGACATGGAATCATAAGTACACCGAACCAACCTACATATAGTCTGTTGTCAGTGCTTGTTACCCATTTGCAGAACTGATTCCAATTATTCTGACTGGGTGCTAATGTGATAGAGCTCATATTAAAATCTGTTTATCCCAATCAAGGGGTAATTGATCTAAATGTTCTTTAGGATGTTCTTTGTAGAAGTTATTTTTATAATTATGTGGGTCACCTACCTGCATATTAGGATCGATTGGATAACCTTGATCTTCTACAACAGGCATTCTAAATCTCATATCGGGATCCGTATCATCAGCCTTACCTATACCACCTTTCCTTATTCTTAGGTTAGGATCCTCAGTTGTATAACTAGCTGGCTTAGGTTTAGGTAGAGGTGGCGGTGGTGTATAATCAGGATCGCCAGGTTGTGGTGGTTGTCTATAAGGTGCATCATCTGGGTTTGGTTCCCTTCCGAATGCTTGTAATTTTCTTTGTGTCTCCCATAGTTCCTCGACTCCTTTGTTCATATATCTTTTAAGGAATTCGCTAGCAGGTTGATCACCTCTTGGTCCAGAAGCTGGTACGCTTTTGAATAGAGGTTTATCATGAGTAGCAATTAAATCGAGGACGAAAGACTTCTCTACTAATTCCGAAGCTGACATAATTAGAAGTTCACATCAGGTGAACGTGATAGTTTATCCATTATATCCTTACGATATGCAGGATCGTCTTCATATCTTCTATCGCTCATAGCTGATACTACTTCAGCTTGGCTACGGAAGACATCTGTGCTTTCTTTTGGTGATGTTCCTGTTACCATTTTTCCGTCAAAACCTATTGCGTCGTTGTATCTGTAAGCGAGTGATCGTACTGCAAAGAATGCTGCTAATGGGTTACCCATCTCCATAACCTGATCGAACATATTAACTTCTTGTTCATTCAGATTTTGTTGAGCCCATGAAAGCATGTTACTATAGTTAGCATCCCCACCTACAAGACCTTTTAATTGCTGAACATCACTCTCAGATAGATCTCTAGGACTATTCTCAGCTCGATACTGTAAGTGCATCTTAGCTAGATCTTGAGGTGACATCTCACTAAGCGCTTGTAAGGTCTCTTGTTTATACTCACCCTTACCATCGTTAGCTTGTTCCCATAAATCATCCAGAACTGTACTCTCAGTAGGTTTTTCTTCCTCTTTAGCTTCTGGTTCTGATTCAGTTACTTCCTCTTTAGGTGTCGAATCTGTATTCTTCTCACCTAATTTCTTTTCTAACTCAATGTAAGCTTTCTCTAGCTCTTGAGCATTTTCATATTTACCTGCAAGGCGGGTATCTTCCGCCTCTTGCATCTGCTCTCCTACTTGGAGAGAGTCTTGTTCATCCGCAGACAAATTATCTACGGATGTAACTTCATTCTTCTGTTCGAATGTTAATGTTTCTGCCATTGTTTACTCTGGTGGTGGTCCTTCTGTTGGTTGTTGTGCTCCAAGTTGAGGGTTCTTAGATGGGTCAAGCATAGGAGCCTTCATTAAGTTAGGTGTCCCTTTAATAGCTTCCATCTCAGCAGCCTGAGCCATTTGTTGTTGCTGTTCTTGCTGTATCTCTTGAACACTCTTAACGAGATTAAGAACGTCAATACCTTGAGCAGCAGCAAGGCGCTTAATAACTTCATCAGGATTAATATACTGTTGGATAGCTTCTGGACCCATTGTCTGTGCAATAGTAGTCAAGAAGGAACCCAAAGCTTGTACATCTTGTCCTCTTCCTAAAGCGTTAATACCTGCTACAATAATAGGTTTAACAATACCTTTAGGTATACGTGGTATCTCACCTGTCTTCTGGAATACAGAGAGTTTACGATTTAGATATGGTACTAAGAACTCAACTGTAAGTAATCCAAATAGACCACCTAGCTGTTGTTCTAGTTCCATCTGTGTCATCTGTACTTCTTGTGCAGTAGTACGTTCTGACTGTCTTACTTGTAGAACAAGGAAAGCTTCACTTAATCTTTTCTCAAGCTGATTCATTAACTCATAAGCAGTTCGGAAATCAGCGGTCTTGCCAACTTGGATAACACCGATGTCATCTGGTCTGCCTTGAACGATCGCTCCGTTGCCTGCTTGGGCCAGCGTCTGTGGTTTAGTAGTGCTTGAGGGTGATACTACAAAAACAACTTTACTAGCTGCTGCAGAGCCTTCTACGAGTGCCTGAGAGAGTGCCTCTAAAGACTTAAGATCTCCTATAAATTGACCAACTCTACCACGACCATAGGCTTCACCATCTACTGTGTTAAAACGTAGAGGCAACCATGGTGTAGCATCGGCTGGTGCTTTACTTTCTGATCCCTTAAGTCTCTTACCATATACTTCTTGATGCCATATAAATCTGTTGTTTTCTCTGGTAACATGTGTGTAAACATCGCACTCATTTTTACCAGTTAAATCTGATCCTTCATCAACAACAGAGTCTGTCATCTCATACTCTTTAATCTCTTTAGGTAGATAATTTTCTATTAACTTTTTGTTGATACGTTCTTTTGTGACTATTTCAATCACTTGACCGTTACCATCTCGTTCTACAACATAACGGTTTAACGGGAATAGTTTCAGACCTGCTTTACCCATAAAAATTAAAGCATTACCACCTACTACTAGATGCTGTAGAGCTTGATGAATGACAACACGGTCATCACTAGCTGCTATAGATTCTAGAATGGTACGCTCTATCTTTGCAAAGGATAAGTCTAGTTCTGATTTAGCTTCCGGTGGAAACTCTTGCCCTAGTTGTGACTCATCTAATTGTAACTTGAAGAAACTAGTTTGAGGTGGTACAAGTGATAGCGATAGCTTTGATGCTAAGGCTACCACTCCTTTAGCTCCAACACTTTGCCATGGAGTTTTGAGTTGCTTCATGCCTCTCGCATTCTCTTCATGACCACGGATTAGATAAGGTAAGGTGAGCTTCGATGCGTCTTCCGCTTCTGTTAGAAACTGGGAACGGTCGCTTGATAAATAATCATAGCGTTCTTTTGCTGACATTGTTTTATACGTTTATACCTAATTTAGATTTTGTCACACCACGATTAGTTCTTCCTAGAGATCCTGCGATGTTACCAGCACCACCAGTGAATGGATTGAACCATGTCTTAGCAACATTACGTCTGTTGAATTGGTTCTTCCTTTCTGTAGGTATGTTTAATTTATCTAAAGATGTTGCAGTAGCTGCTCCCTGAGCTCTAAGAGGTGAGGAACCTATTGCCCTTCTAGATGATGCTATATCTGTATTGTATTGCCTTGTCTTAGCTTCTGGTAGACTAAAGAATATACCATATTTATCTAGTATCTTCTGTTGATTTTCTCGGGTAGGGTTAGAATTAAATACATCCCTAAGATCTTTTTGTATTGAAGGAGAGGATCTAATTCTATTTATACGAGCATCCCCTGGTGCCTGTGCAATAGTCATATCTTTATTAGTTGTAGTACCACTAGATTGTTTTTGTGGTAGGTTCAGGTAATCTTCAGGAGAAATCTTATACTTCTCTATAAACTTCTGCCTGTTTTGACCACTTGATCCATAGATTGACATGTATGCCTCTCTTGCACCACCTTGGGTTTTCGTTGTAGCTGGTCCTGGTTCTATCTGCTCCTTAAATCCAAAGAAACCTCCAAAGGCAAGGTTATCACCATCCTGTACACCTAAGTTAGATTGAGGACCAAAAAGATTATTACCACCTGGCCCACCAGCTGGATAAGTCTGATCTCTCCTGTACTCAGGTACAGCTTGACGCTGAACTTCATTAATTACGTCTTGTAAGTTTACGCTAGGTGTTTCGTCCATTTCTTTTTCAGTTTCTTTTCTTTTTATCCACTGCATAGCCTTCTGATCAAAGTCATCTGCATCAAAGTCACCTGATTCTGATATCTTGATTAGATTTTGAAGCATGTCTTTAGTAGACATATCTTCTGGGAAGGCTTGCGCTATCTTCATGTCATTATTCTGCACCATAAACCTATTATCCCTTGATGGCATAGGTGATTTACCAGGTTCATAAGGACTAGATGGTGGTGCATTAGGATTAGGACGTTGTGGTGTATCCTTACTAGGATGAGGTAGAGGATCTGCCATAGCTATATCGAAACTCTGTTCACCTTTACCTAAATTAGATGTATAAGTATCACCAGTTCCTAAGTCAGGAATGTTTGGATTCCTCCAACCTGCATCTTGTAAGGACGGATCACCTTGTTGTATCCAACCCCACTTCTGATCTTCAGTTAGGTAACTCCAAGGCATGGTAGCATAACCTGATGAACGGTAAGCTTTCTCACCAATATCCTCAAAGTATTTAGTGTCCCTTTCTTGTGGATCTACTCCACCTTTCCATCCCCAAGTATTAGAACCTTTAGGATTATAGGTTATACCATGCTGAGATGCCCAATTTCTTGTGTACTGATTAGATAAGTCACTTAATCTTTGGTCAAAAGAATTTGCATATGACTCAGCTTTCCTTGATGCAGCTACTGCAGCTTGGAAATCATCCCATTGATCTCTACTTTTTATTTTACTAGGGAAACCTGATACTTTATTAAGAGCAGATATAGCTGCACTAGTAGCTGTTTTCTGTTGAGACTTGAGACTTGCGTAAGGTTGCCATGCCTCTAAGTTATGTGATGGATAATAACTAGTACCATAAGCTGCAAGATTCCCAGGAGTAACTCTTTGACCTCTGCCTTTACCTACATTTGATTTATCTATCTTGTATGAACTAGTCATGTTTCTTCTTCTTCTTTAAGAAATGATTGATTAATATACCAGCTGTAGTTGTTAGAGCTGCAGCTGCTGGCTTTGTAGGTCCGGTCTGTAATCCACCTGGTGTATTCCAAGTAAATGATTTCAGAGGTCGGTAACCTGTTGGCCATTTATTAGTAAAAGCGGGTGTTACTTTACCTGTTGTTTGTAGTTGCTTATAAGCTGCATCTGTTAGTGGTCTTTTCAGCCATTCAGATGAGACTAAAGCGGGTACTCCTTTAACTGCTAATGCTGATAAGCCTAGCATGGCTGCTTCACCTAATGCAGATCGAGGAGCAGCTTGGGACTTAGCCCATGCTTCCATCTCTTTATCAGTCATTGTTTATCCTATCTGTATACCACTCTATTACTGAGCGTTGTCCTGCTTTATACATAATACTTGCTAGCTCTTCTTTAGGATGTGGATTAATAGGTGGAAACTTCTCCTCCATTTCCAGGAGGAGAGATTGTATGTTTGGCCCAAGCAAAGGCTCAAGCGTATTGGGGTAAGTTGACATTGCTATGCTCAAAGAACGCTGGCATACGGGCTGCTCTGGTGTCAGAAAACTCTGGGGCTTTACCCTCATACATTAAGCGATCGCTAGCATCCAGCCAAAATTTTTTGTCCAAATATTTATCGGTAGTATTTATACCTAGTGGTTCTAGTACCCAGTTAATGGTGGCCTTCCTAAGTTTATCCAAAGAAGAAGAAGGAGATAGCCCCAACTCATGGCATACAAGAGAATTACATCCGACGTGGATCTGTTCGTCCCGAGATATGTCTGCCGAAACTGTGCGTAAAGCAGCACAGCCATTAAACCGAAAGAAAGGGAGTAGAACAAAGAAGATTGCTCTTTCAGCCACGAGAGCCTTGGTAATTGTATGGTCAGGGTGTGCCATCCATGCATCTCTTATTCTTTTTGCCTCCACTTCTGACTGTGAATCTTCTTTGATACCATAAGCATCTACAATATACCCCAATGCGAGATCGTGTCGCTCCTCATCTTTAACATTCGAGAGCAGAAGCTCCCGAGCGTGATCGGGAACCTCTTTCTCAAGTGCTTCAGAGATGAATTCTCCAACAGGTAGCTCCATGTGACGTATTGCCAATGCACGTCTAATAGCATCTTCTGATCCATCTTTAAATACTCCGGCGGTGGGTTTTACGGGGGACCACTTCCGCTTACGGTCCATTAATTTTTGGTATGGTGTTTTCCTCATCATTCTTGACAATCACAGGTTATAGGCTCGTTTCCGAGAATATCCTGTAAGTAATCATCGACTTCGCTCTGATCTAATGCTGCATACGCATCGGTCTTATCTTGTGTGTCGCCCATTACTTGCAGGGAGTAGTAAAGGGAGGTCTGCGGTGATAGCAGCCACTCTTCCACGAATTCACGATCGTAGGCTACAACATCACTCCAAGAGTTAAATGAGTATCCGTGAAGAAGTCCCGTATTGTTGAACATTATCATCGTTTGGTCTGCTACACGCTTATATGCGTCCCATCCAACTTCTGAGGCGATTTCAACGTCGCCGTATTCATAGTGCTGTACTCCGAAGGTACCGCTATCACGGTCCACAGAGCGAGCTATAGGTGGTGCTATTTCAGGGGTAGCAGTGTACCCATCGCTATCCTGGCTACGATAAGAACAGGATGCGGTAGGAGCTATAGCAAAAGCTCTTACCATATTATTTTCTCTAGCTATATCTGCAGCGGCATCAATAGCTTCTTTAAATATTTTAGCTAGGTGTTCAGCAGCTGTTACTATTGAACCACCGCTATTAACCGAACTTAAAGCTCTTCCCCATTGATCATAGGTGATTTGATGCCTCCTTAAGAAGTTTGCGAGGCCGAGGACGCCGAGCCCAACTTGTCGGTCGATATCAGACGGCAAGTATTCTCCAGTTGCTCCAACACCTGTCCGGCTATGGAGCTCGCACAGCTGGGACATACCATCAACGAAACCCTGCTTGAGGGTGCCTGGTCCACAGGCTGCGAGATTGACATGTTGTAACAAGCATGTACCGCGTGAGGGCAAGTAAACTTCAAGACAGACGTTACCATAGATTCTTTCCCCGTTGTTGTCGTATTTTATTTTATTAAGCCATATATCTCCACTCTTCAATCCGTAGAGTAAGGCTTCCTTTGTTTTATTATCACTGTTGTTCCATTTTCCCGCATCAATATCGACGCACCTCTTGACCCATGGGAGTTCAGCCCTTGGGGTTTCAAGAAAATCAATAATGTCGGTATGGTCAAGGTCAAGGTGGATAACAACAGCACCATTTTTATAGACCCCTCCCCTTCTAAGTGTTTCATTTAGGGATGAGTAGATTTTTGCGAATGATACAGGGCCAGAAGCTGTAAGACCCTTGCCGTTTTCTGCTCCTTTGGGACGGAGCTTCGATAGATGGACCGCAACTCCCGCTCCAAATCTGAGTCCATGGCTGACGTAGCGCCAGCTTGCTTCGATACCATCTTTTCCCTCCATAGAATCCTCTACGACAAAGACAGTGCATGAAACTGGGAGTCTTGATTCAGGATTATCCAGCCAATTCTGGACCCGCCCTGTGCGAGATATTAAACTTGCAGTCATTTCAAAATAAGTCAGATAGATCTGGTGGTTGATAATTTGGTCCTTTTAAGACCTTCCCATCTTCTCGATATATTGGTTTACCGTCCTCATCGAGTTTGGACATATTAGATTTATGAACACGGTCTAGTGCTTCATCTAAGAACCAACCCATGTTTTGTGCATATTGGTAGCAGACATAAACAAGATCAGCTAGTTCTTTTAATGCATGTTCTTGATGGTTCCTACCATGCATAAATAGGAAACCTTCAGCTTCCAAAAACTCTTTGAACTCCTCAACGATCAGGTCTTTCTGATACTTACGAGTTCGTAAAGCCGTGGAACTTCCCAAGTTGTATTTCATGCGAAACTCTTTCGCTTGCTGGGATAGAAAGGTGGTTTTCATTTGGCCAATTTTTTACTAAGTTAATCATAGAATTTGCAAGAACAAAATTCTGTTTTTGTAAGGCTAGAAAGATAGTGATAATATCTTTGACATCTACCTCACCACTGTTAAGTCTATCACTTATCTGTCTCAGTTTTAGATCCTGCTCCATCGTTAACTCGATAATCGGCTTCGGGAGTCCACGGTATGGGCTTTTTCTTTGTGAAGTCATAATCATCTACAGTTAGTATACGGGCTAGGCGAGCATTGACTAAAGCATACTCTTCGGTTAGATCTTTCTCTTTGAAAGCTTCTACCACGGTATTCCATGAGTATCCTTGTTTTTTAAATAGTGTTTCAGCTCTTTTAACACCAATTCCAGGAACGCCACCATAACCATCAGTTTGATCTCCCGCCAATGTCTGAGTAAGATGCCATCTTTTCCCAGCATCTTCCGTGATCGTGAAAGTTTCATCTAAATTGTAAAGCTTACCTGGAATTTGTTTCATATCTTTATCAGGTGATATGATTATGTTACCTTTGTTTTTTGTGGCATAAATGCCCATAGCATCGTCAGCTTCAAGGGTAGGCATGACAATAACTTCGTACTCATTCTTTAACTCTCTTATAACACGTTTGTATCCACAAGGTTTCTTGCGATTACGGTGTCCCTTGTATTCCGGTAAGATTTTTTTCCGAAAATTCTCAGAGTCAGAAAAGAATAGTTTTACAGTAGTGAATGCCCCAAATTCGTTCTCAAGTTTGGATAATTCACGTTTTGTGGCACCCATAGCGTCACTGAAATTGCTAGTGACAAGGATAACATCATCGCCCCAATCAATCTCAGTTTCTGCAGCGGCGCAAGACTTGTATACAATGTAGTCTGCATCTATTAATAATTCCATAGTTAGTGTACATCAGCCCAGGTGGATCCGCTCTTTGCTTCAGCAGCGACTGGACATCTCATGTTATAGTACTCACCTGCCTGTGTAGCAGTGAGTTCGAGAAGAGATTTTAAATCTTCTTTTGTTGAC
>MDSZ01118360.1_pt1 | contig 10243 bp, 11 predicted proteins | sample 811201 | NCBI WGS metagenome assembly MDSZ01 (sample SAMN05326647, study PRJNA326480) | marine metagenome | isolation source: seawater | place: Indian Ocean: North | collected 2010 | reverse complement strand
TCATAAAAAAATAATTTTTTATCGGTGGCAATAATTTCCACTCCATAAATAAAAGAGTTAGGGCTGTTACTAATTAAATTAATCTTATGAGAAGAATGATTTAATAAAAATTTATATTGTTCACTAAACATCATAATTTTAAACCTTTCATACGGTCCAGTAAATTTTTTATTATCAGGGTGAGCAAATAACCAAGTTTGTTTAATTCCATCATTTTTTGAATTATTTTTTTTTAATGCTTCAAGTTGAATTTTAATCACATCATACGCAGACAAGTTTTCTGTAGGTTTTACCATTTCAGCACTAAGAAAGGTTGAAGAAAAAATTAATGGAATAACTATAAATAATATTTTTTTCATTATATTATGATATATTAAACATTATGAAAAACGATGAACATATTGTCATAGATGGTAATACTCAAATTACTGACAATATTTGCGAAGAATGTAAAAAAGAAGATAAAACTGTAAAATCAAATCTTATTATTAGCAGTTATAAAATTTGTGACAGTTGTAAATTATCAAAGACTATTTTTCCAGTTTAGACACCTTTAAATAGAACTAAAACTAAAAACAAAAAGAACGCTTGAATAAACCATGCAACTACTACAACACCAAGCGACTTCCAAATACTATCATAGTCTAAGGCTGATTTGACTGCTACAACCATGCAAGCCAACATCCAAAAAGCTGACCCAATAAAAGTTACGGTCATTAAATCTGGTGTTACTCCAAAGACTCTAATTAGTCCGGGTGCGCTAGAAAATCCTATAGTTCTTAATAATTCACCATGATCGCTTTTAGTTGTTGGTCCACCAAATAATTTTACACCAACAAAATAAATTATGTATGCCCATACATACCAACTTAATAATGAAAGAACTGGAGCTAATATAAAATTTGATACGCCTAATTGTAGAGCTCCAACTCCAGCCGCTAAACTAGATAAGACAACAACAACTCCAGCTTGAAGTGTTGCTGATTTATCTTTTTCAACTTCTTCATAAAGATCGATGTCAATTTTAATTGCTCTAAAAACTCTATTAATAAATATTTTCATCATTTTAAAATTTTTTAGTCAGTTTCAATAATTTTTTATGAAGTTTAGCATTCGATGTTGCCAATATATTTCCTCCGTTTTCAGCAGAACCATTTTTCCAGTTAGTAATCAGGCCACCTGATTTTTTTATAATAGGTATTAATGCTACTATATCATAAATCTTTAAATTTGCTTCAATTATAGCATCAACTTTTCCCTCCGCTAACAAACAATAATTTAAAGCATCAAAACTAAAATTTTTATAAGAATTTCCTAATTTGTTAATCAATTTTTTTTTTCTTTTGTTGCTAAAATTTCTATAAAAATTACCTGCAATTTTGATGGTTTTCAAATTGGAGTTTTTTGATGTTTTAATTTTGTATTTTTTTTTGTTTTTAAAAACATAAGATCTTTTGTCATCATTTAAATAAAACTTATTTAACTTTGGAAAATTAGCTAATCCAATAATCGACTTTTTTTTATATTTCAACCCAATTAAATTTGACCATGTAGGTAAGCCGATAATAAATGCTTTAGTGCCATCAATTGGGTCAATTACCCATTTGAATTTATTAAGCGCTTTTTTGTCTTTAAATTCCTCCCCTATAATTCCATCTTCTGGAAAAGATTTTTGAATAAAATTTCTTATAAATTTTTCAAGAAGTTTGTCATAATTTGTTACGGGATTATAAATATTTTTGTTACTTGATTTATTTTTTACAACTAAATTTGTTTTAGATTTTTTTCTATATAGAGCATTAAGCATTGAGGACATCTTTTTGAGAAAAATAAATGGTTTTTTTACTTGCATAACTGTATATAACCCAACATAAGGAAAAGAAATATGAAAATCAAAAATAAATTTGAACCAATAGTTTCGGGAATTTCAGCAGCAATCGTGATTTCATTGCTAGCATTTTTAACCTTAGAGACTTCTTCAGGTATTTGGTTAATGTTCTCTTTTGGAGCTACAGTTTTCATAGTTTTTGTTCTATATAATCTGGAAACAGCTCAACCGAAAAATATTTTTTTTGGACATTTAATATCAATCTTAGTTGGCATTATCTTTAATGAGGCATTTGGAATTTCTTTCTATTCATTAGGCCTATCTGTTGGTATCGCAGTAACTTTAATGATATATTTTAAAGTAATGCATCCTCCCGCAGCATCTAATCCTATAGTAGCTTTATTTATGGACTTATCTTTTGATTATGTTTTATTTCCTGTTGTGACGGGTTCAATAATTATTATTTTTATGTCTGTTATAATAAATAAATTTATACTTAAAAGAAATTATCCTACTAAATGGTTTTAATTAAGTAGAAAAATTGAAGTGTTCAAAACTAATGCATAACTTGACCATAATAAATAGGGAAAAAACAAATAAAAACTTATTAAACTAATTTTGTAAATAATTTTCATTATTAAGATTATAAATGCCAAAATAATTATCAAATTAACTAAGGCTAATCCTATTTTGTGAAATCCAAAAAATATTATGCTCCAGATTGAATTAAAAAATAAATGAATAAAGTAAATCTGTAACAGTTTTTTATTTAAAGTTTTTTTCCAAGCAACCCATATAGCTATTGACATTAAAAAATATAAAGTTGTCCATACTGGACCAAATACCCAACCTGGGGGGTTAAAACTTGGCAAGATTATTTCGGAATACCAAGGTTCCTTAAAGGAGGTTGTGGTATAACTACCTATTGCTGGTGCAAGAAAAGTAATTATTAGTATTAATGCTAAAGATAAATATTTATTTTTTTGCATAATATAAGATATAACTAATTAATGTCAGAAAATCAGAAAAAAATTTGGATAACTGGAGCAAGTAGTGGCATAGGTAAAGCTGTGGCTGAAAAATTTGCTAAAAATGGATGGAAGGTTGCTGTATCAGCTCGAAGAAAAGAAAAATTGGAATTGATGTCTGATAATAAAAATATTTTTCCTTTCCCTCTTGATGTAACTAATACTGATAATTGTAAAGATACTTTTAAAAAAATTATAGAAAAATTTAACGATGTAGACATTTGTTTTTTTTGTAGCGGTACTTATGATCCAAAAAAAGAACAAGGTGTAAATTTAGAGCAGATAAAATTTGTAATGGATGTAAATTATTTTGGAACTATTAACTGTGTGAAAGCTGTAGAAGAACATTTTAAAAATAAAAGAAAAGGCCATATTTCAATTGTATCTTCAATAGCAGGCTATAGAGGGTTGCCAAATTCGAGTGGTTATGGGCCTTCAAAGGCTGCATTAACAAATTTTGCAGAGAGTATCTATTTTGATTTTAAAAAGTTCAATATAAAAGTATCGATTGTTTCGCCTGGTTTTATAAAAACTTCTTTAACTGATAAAAATGAATTTCGAATGCCTTTTTTAAGATCTACAGAATTTGCTGCTGATAAAATTTACGATGGTTTAATTAAATCAAATTCTTTTGAAATTCACTTTCCAAAACAGTTAACGCTGTTATTAAAATTTTTTAGAATTCTTCCTTACAAGATTTACTTATTTTTAATCGACAAAACCGTTAAACGTTAATCTTTAACAAACATTACAGTCAGTTCAGCAACTTTAATTCCGAATTTTGTCATAGTTGCTCTGTTAATTGCAACTCGTTCATCTTGTTTGAAAATCCAATCGTCGAAGGTAATCTTTATATTTTTACCTTTAACTGGTACTAACAAAACATACTCAAATTTAAACGCAGGTCCATACGAGTATCCTTTCGCAATACCAACTACATCTGGTGCAGTTCCTTCATAATTATGTTCATCAATTTTGTTTATTGTCCATTTTCGAGTTTGTTTTTCTCCATCGCTCCAATTAAATACTTCGTCTAAAATTAATTGTGAACCATCCCATTTTCCATTTAAATCAGCTTTGAATTGTCTTGTTACTTTCCCTGATCGGTTTTGTAAAACACCCCACGCTTTAACGTTGCCTGATAAATACTCTTCAATAACTAATCTCGGTTTTTGATTTTTAAAATCTGTAGGTTTCATTTTGCTTGCACATCCTGTAATAAAAATTAATAAAAAAATAAATCCAAATACTTTTTTCATGATGACTATTTATTAGACAAAGAAAATTGAATCAAGTTAATGTTTCTTGATTTAAACCCTCCTTCACAATAAGACAAATAAAATTCCCACATTCTTTTGAAATAATCATCAAATCCAAGGGGGCTAATTTTATCCCAAGCGTTAATAAAATTCTCTCTCCATATCTTTAATGTTTTAGCATAATCATCTGAATAATCATTTATTTTAAGAAGTTTTAATCTGTTCTTTTCAACTAATTTATTAATGAAACTAACTGATGGCAAAAAACCACCTGGAAAAATATATTTTTGTATGAAATCCTCATTCCCTCTGTATCTATCAAATAATTCATCTTTAATTACAATGCCTTGTATGGCAGCAGTCCCATTATCATTTAAAACATTTTTAATAGTTCCAAAATACTTATCCATATATTTTTCTCCCACAGCTTCAATCATTTCAATTGACGCAATATTATCATATTTCTCTTTAACATCTCTGTAATCTAAAAATTTTACATTTACTTTATTGTTTAAACCTGCATCAAAGATTTTCTTTTTTGTAAAATCAAACTGATTTTTTGAGATTGTAATACAATCAACATTAACATCATATTTTTTTGCTAGATATTCTGCAAAACCGCCCCATCCACATCCAATTTCTAAAACTTTGTTACCTTCTTTAATATTCAAAAGATTGATAAGCTCTTGAAATTTTCTTTTTTGTGCTGTTTCAAGATCATCGTCTAGATTTTTATATACCGCGCTTGAATAAGTAAGTGTTTTATCAAGCCAAAGAGAGAAAAAATTATTTCCTAAATCATAATGCTTTGAAATATATTTGATGCTTTTTGATTTTGTATTTGATGCAAAAATCTTTTTTAAAAAATTTTTAATTTTTTGTAATTTTAAACTCCCTGAAAAAGAATAAATTGTATTTATATTTATAGCAGTTAATTCAATTAAATTTGTTAAATTAGAGCTGTAAAAATCTTTTTTCATATGTGCTTCTCCTAGCGCTGAACTTCCTCCTAATATAACGTTTAGATAAAAATTAGGGTTATTGACTTTAATGTCTGCTGATAAATTGCATTTCAATTCACCAAAATGATAAACTTTTCCATCATAATTGACTAATCTTAGGTTTCCTTGAGAAATGTTTTTTAACTTGTTTAAAACAAATTTTTCCGAAATTTTTATAAAACTCATTTTTAATCTTCGAAACTCATATTATTTCTTATTTTTGCTTTTCTCTTTCTGTATATAGCTCCTTTTTTCCATAAAAGAAAAGCTTCAAAATGTATCGAACCTATAATTTTAATTGTCATTAAAGGATATTTAAAAAAATTAATAAATAGTTGCTTTAAACTAAATTCTTTTTTTCTTCCTGTTTGTGTTGCTGTTAAAATAGTATTCTCTGTGTCAGTTTGTTTAATAAATACTGATAAGTTTTGACCTGGGTTTTCCAGTTTAAAATTATAGTAAGTTTCCATGTCCATAAATGGTGAGACATAAAATTTTTTTTTACATTTTTGAATAATTTCTTCATTATCTTTAATATTAAAAATATATGTATGTTGCTCATTAAAAGTATTCTTTACCTCATAAAAAATAACTTTTAATTTATCATTATCGTAGCAGTAAAAAATGCTCAGAGGGTTGAAAACATATCCAAATATTCTTGGATAACAAAGAAGTTTAACTTTTGTGATATTTTCCTTAATGTTAGATTTCTTTAGATTTGTTAATATCCATTTTTTTAAACAACTCCCATCCCGCTCGCCGTGATCTTTGTTGTAGAAACTATAAATATTAAATTTATTGAAAGAAAAAATACTTATCGATTTATCTAATTCATCAACTTCATCTAAATCGATTAAAAGAGAGAACGTTTTGTATTTTAAAAAATGTCTCACAGGTTTAAATCTCGTATGAGTTACTTCTCCATTGTATATACATGAACTCTTCATATTTTAAAATTTTTTACAAGATTGATTGATGATTTTAAACCATCTTCATGAAAACCATAACCAAAATAACTACCACAAAACCAAGTTCTGTTTTTACCTTGGATAGAATATAAATCATTTTGAAGTTTAACATTTTCAGTATTTAAATAAGGGTGCGTAAATTTTATTTTTTTGATTACAAAGTTACTTTTAATTTCATAAATGGGATTTAAAGTTAAAAAATAATTTTTTTCACTATCCAAATTTTGAAGTTTATTTAACCAATATGTTATACATGTTTTGTCTCCACTAGATATAGAATTCCAACTTGACCAAACTTGTTTTTTCGTAGGCATTAATCTTTCATCCGTATGCAATATTCCTTCGTTTTGCACATAACTAAATTTGCCTAATATTTTTTTTTCTTGTTCTGTAGGTTTTTCTAATAAATCTAAACTTTGATCAGCGTGCGATGCTAAAATCACATGATCGTAGTCTAGATACTCTTTTCCAATAATAATCCTAATGTTATTTTCACTTCTTATAACTTTGGTCACTTTGTAATTTTTAAATATTTCTCCACTGATATTATCAGTAATTTTTTTTACATAGGTTCTACTCCTGTTTGTTACTGTATACCATTGTGGTCTATCTTTAAATTTGAACAATCCATGATTTGTGAAGAAATTTAAAAAGAATTTTAACGGCATTTCTTTTGCTTTGTTAAAAGGCATTGACCAAATGGCTGCCACCATTGGTACTAAGTGATATTCAATAAAGTATTTTGATAGTTTTCTTTTTTTTAAAAATTGTCCCAATGTTTCTTCTTTGAAAACACTGCTGAGTAATGTTGGGGCCAATTTGTAGAATGAGATTATTTCTTTAATCATTCTTAAAAATTTTATATTAAAAAAATTGTATTTATTTGCAAAAATCCCTCTTAAACCATTTCCACAATACTCAATGTTAGTATTTTTGACGGATACTGAAAAAGACATGTTGCTTTTTTCAAACGGCACTTGTAACTCATTAAAAAAATTTATTAAATTAGGATAGGTAACTTTGTTAAATACAATAAAACCTAGATCTACAGGTAAAAGTTTTTTACCTTCTTTTATATCGTAGGTGTGAGAATGACCTCCAAAATGGTCGTCTTTTTCGAATAAATCTACTTTAAATTTTTTTGATAAAAAATATGCTGAAGATAAGCCTGAAATCCCAGATCCAATAACTGCAATTTTCATTAAATAAAATTATGCAGCTTCATTTTTGTACTCATCCATAGATGGACATGAGCAAACTAAATTTCTATCTCCGTAAACATTGTCCACTCTTGCAACTGGTGCCCAGTATTTATATTCTTGTAGATATGTTTTTGGAAAAGCAGCTTGTTTTCTACTGTAAGAATGCGACCATTCATCTGATGAAAGTTCCAAGTAAGTATGCGGTGCATTAATTATAGGATTATCTTCTTTTTCAAATTTACCATTACCGATATTATCTATCTCATCTTTGATACTCAAAAATGCATAACAAAATCTATCTATCTCCTCTAGATTTTCACTTTCTGTTGGTTCAATCATTATAGTTCCAGAAACTGGCCAGGACATAGTAGGTGCGTGATATCCATAGTCAATTAATCTTTTGGCAATATCCTCTTCGGTAATACCAGTTTTTTCTTTAATTGGTCTTATATCGATTATGCACTCATGTGCTACATTGCCGTTTTTTCCGGTATATAAAACTTTATATTTTTCAGATAATTTTTTTGAAATGTAGTTAGCGTTTAAAATAGATATTTGAGATGCTAATTTTAACCCTTTAGATCCCATCATTTTAATATACATCCAAGAAATCACTAGAATACTTGCGCTGCCCCAAGGCGCAGCTGAAACTGGCCCCATTCCTTTTTTAGAATTTAAACTTTTACAGTGGCCATGAATAGGTAGAAATTCCTCCAAATGTTTTGCACACGCTATTGGGCCCATGCCAGGACCACCACCTCCATGTGGAATACAAAATGTTTTGTGTAAATTAATATGGCACACATCAGGACCGAATTTTCCTGGTTTTGCAATACCGACTAGTGCATTTAGATTTGCCCCATCCATATAAACTTGACCACCGTTGGAATGAATAATTTCGCAAATTTCCGTAATTTTTTCCTCAAATACTCCATGTGTAGATGGATAAGTGACCATTAAGGCGGCTAAATCTTTAGAATATTTTTCAGACTTATGTTTTAAATCTTTTATATCAATGTTTCCATTTTCATCACAATTCACTACTACTACTTTCATTCCTGACATTTGTGCGCTAGCTGGATTAGTTCCATGCGCAGAATTTGGTATTAAGCAAACGTCTCTATTGGGTTGATTATTATTTTTATGAAACTCTCTTATTGTCATTAGTCCAGCATACTCACCTTGTGCGCCAGAGTTAGGTTGTAAAGAAACTGCGTCAAATCCTGTTATCTCTTTAAGATCCTTTATTAAATCATTAAATAGTTCAGTATACCCTTTCATTTGTTCAATCGGAACAAATGGATGTGGAATAGAAAATTCTTTCCAAGAAATAGGGATCATTTCTGCTGTCGCGTTAAGTTTCATTGTACACGAACCTAAAGCTATCATCGATCTATTTAAGGCTATGTCACTGTCTTCAAGTTTTTTCAAATATCTCATCATTTCAGTTTCAGAATGATACTTGTTAAAAACTTGATGAGTTAAATATTTTGATGATCTCAATAAACTTTTTGGCAGGTTGTCAAGAGAAACGTCTATCGTATTTGTAATTTTAAAATTTATACCAAATATTTCTAATAGTAAATTGACATGATCTAGTCTTTTTGCCTCGTCAAAAGCCACAGATAAAGTTTTATTATTTACTTTTCTTAAATTTACTTTTTTTGAAATAGCTTTTTGGTAAATTTCTTCTGTTTTTCCCTCAGTCTTAATTGTAACGGTATCAAAAAAATTATCTGAGTGAAGTTTAAACCCATTTTCTTTAACATTTTTAGCGAATAATCTTGCTAGTTTAGATGTTCTATTTGCAATATCTAAAATACCTTTTGGCCCGTGATAAATAGCATAAGCTGCCGAGACTATCGCTAACAGTGCTTGAGCAGTACAAATGTTGCTTGTAGCTTTATCCCTTCTAATGTGTTGTTCGCGCGTTTGAAGTGAAAGTCTATAAGCTTTCTTGCCAAATTTATCAACTGACACACCAATTATTCTACCCGGCATGTATCTTTTAAGTTCATCTTTAGTTGCAAAAAAGGCTGCATGAGGTCCTCCATATCCCATGGGGACTCCAAATCTTTGAGCACTACCAACTGCAATATCTGCGCCAAGTTCCGCTGGTGTTTTTAATTTGGCTAAAGAAAGAAGATCACAAATTACAATTGCTTTACCACCTTTTTTTCTTATAAGACTTATTGATTCACTTGGATCAACGATTTCTCCAAGTGTATCAGGGTAAGCTACGACTCCACAAATAAGTTCCACATTTAAATTTTTTAGATAGTCCTTTTGATTTCCAATAAAAAGTTCAAGGCCAAAAGGTTCTGCTCTTGTTTTAATTAAATCTATAACTTGTGGGTTGCAAGTTTCAGAAACAAAAACTTTTTTGGATTTGTTTTTTGACACTCTTTGAGCAAGTCCTACTGCTTCAGCTGCTGCTGTAGCTTCGTCTAATAAAGAGGCATTAGCAATATCCATACCTGTAAAATCAATTATCAACTGTTGAAAATTTAACAGCATTTCAAGTCTGCCTTGAGCTACCTCTGGTTGATAAGGTGTGTACGATGTATACCAACCAGGATTTTCTAAAATGTTTCTCAAAACAACATGTGGAGTAAAACAATTGTAATATCCCATGCCAATAAAATTTCTAAACGTTTCATTTTTTTGGGAAATAATCTTTAGTTTTTTTAGTGCCTCACTCTCAGATAACGAGTGATCGATATTTAATTCATCTTTAAGCAAAATATTTTCAGGTACAGTTTCTTTAATTAAAGTGTTTAATGACTTGCTTCCAATAAAGTCTAACATTTTTTCTTGATCACTTTTAGAGGGACCAATATGTCTATTTATAAATTCTTGTGATGTATCGTCGATCATTTAATTTGGATTCTCCTTTACAAATTTTTCATATTCATCTTTTGTCATTAATTGGTCAAATTCAGATTTATCTTTTACCT
>MDSZ01112590.1_pt1 | contig 10243 bp, 10 predicted proteins | sample 811201 | NCBI WGS metagenome assembly MDSZ01 (sample SAMN05326647, study PRJNA326480) | marine metagenome | isolation source: seawater | place: Indian Ocean: North | collected 2010 | reverse complement strand
TATCAACAAAAAAACGGGAAAACAAATAAGAGTTTTAATAGTCACCAATATTTTCGGTCACTTAGCTGATTATTTAAAACTTAGAAAAATCTGCAATAAATTTAAAATAAAAATAGTAGAAGATGCTTCAGAGTCACTGGGATCATATTATAGAAATAAGCCTGCGGGAACTTTAGGAGATCTTGGTGTATTAAGTTTTAATGGAAATAAGATTATTACTACCGGTGGAGGGGGAGCAGTAATCGTAAATAATAAAAAATATTATAGGTCTGTCTATAGTTTAATTACTATTGGAAAAAAAGATAAGAAAATTTTTTTTGATTACGATAGGGTTGGATATAATTACAGAATGCCAAGTCTTAATGCAGCATTAGGCTTATCACAACTTAAATTTTTAAAAAAAAGGGTAAAAAAAAATATCAGCTTATTTCAAAAATATAAAAAATTTTTTTTAAATTCAAAATATTTCAAACTATTTGAGCAACCAAAAAATTGTTCAAGTAATTATTGGTTACAAGCCATTATTCTAAAAAAAAATGACATAAATCTAAGAAATAAAATTTTAAATTTTACAAACAAAAAAAAATTTGAAACTCGTCCGGCCTGGGCTTTGTGCCATAAACTAAAAATATTCTCAAATCATCAAAAAATGGAACTAAAAATTACAAACAAGTTACATAATCAAATTATAAATTTACCAAGTAATTTTATTTAATGAAAAAAAAAAATATTTTGATAATATCTGGATCTAGAGCTGATTATTACTTACTATCAAATTTAAAAAACGAGTTAAAAAAAAATCCTAATTTAAATATAAATTTTTTAACTACTGGCGGAGCTTTTAAAATAAGAGATCAAAAATTACAAAAAAATATCAAAATTAGAATTTATAAAGATGAGAGGATTACTACACCTAAAGCAATTAGTGAAATTATAAATAAGTTATCTAATTATTTTAATACAAAGAAAATTGATTTAGTGATTTTGTTAGGCGATAGGTATGAAATACTTGGTGCAGCAATAGCTGCACACAGTTTTGGAATAAAAATTGCTCATTTTCACGGTGGAGAAACAACATTAGGATCAAAAGATGATGATTATAGAAATGCAATAACACAATTTTCTTATTATCATTTTGTTACTTGCGCTAAACATTATAAAAGAGTTGAAGCGATAAAAAATTCTAGAAATAATATTTACGTAACAGGGTCTATTGGAGTTGATATAATTAAAAAGATAAAGCTATTCAATAAAGAACAAGTTGAAAAAAAACTTAATATTAAATTAAAAAAAAAAATTTCTGTTGTCACAGTTCACCCAGAGACAAAAAAAGAAATAAATAATTTAGATATTGATAATTTATTAAAAGTTATTGATGAATATTCGAACATAGATTTTATTTTTACTTATCCAGGTTATGATTTTGGTTTTAAAAAGATAATAAAAAAACTCAATCAAAATAAAAAAAAATCCAACATTTATATTTTTGAAAATCTTGGTCAAAAACTTTATTATTCATTAATAAATATGTGTAATTTCGTGATTGGCAACTCGTCTAGTGGAATAATTGAAGTTCCCAGCTTTAGAAAATACACAATTAATCTAGGACTTAGACAAAAAGGTAGAATTCATGCTAAATCAGTTTTACATGCTAATTTCAATAAAAATGAGATTAAAAAGCAAATAAAAAAGATATTAAAAAGTAAAAATTCTAAGAATAAATTTAAAAATCCGCACGAAAAATATGGCTCATTAAAAAATTCATCTAAAATAATAAAAAAAATATTAATTGAAAAATAAAGAAAAAACACTTTTAACACATGATCGTTTTTTTTATAAAAGTTTGATTTAGAAAATAATGCAGATATAACTTCAAAAAAGTTACTATTAAAAATATTTATGAAAAAATGTAAATCCTGCTTATTACCAGAAACTTATGAAACAATAGAATTTAATGATGATGGTTGCAACATATGTGCCGGATCCAATTATAAAAAAGATAAAATTGATTGGGAAAAAAGAAAACTCAAGTTAGATCAACTAATTGAAAAACATAAAGGAAAAAATTCTTACGATTGTATTATCCCATTTTCAGGGGGAAAGGATAGTACTTTTACACTATATTATTTGATTAAAAATTATGGAATAAAACCACTTGTTGTTAGATTTAATCATGGCTTTATGAGAAATGTAGTTTATGAAAATAATCAAAATACATTTAAAAAGTTAGGCGTTGACGTCATTGATTTCACTCCAAACTGGAAAATTGTTAAATTATTAATGAGAGAGTCTTTTGATAGAAAAACAGACTTTTGCTGGCATTGTCACACTGGAATTTTCTCATACCCAATTAGAACAGCCTTAATACATAAAGTGCCTTTAATTTTCTGGGGAGAGACGCAATCAGAAATAACCGCATATTATCAGTTTGAAGATCAAGAAATTGAATTTGAGGATGACAAAAAATTTAATATGATGCGAACTTTGGGCATAACAGCGGATGATATGTACCAAATGATTAAAAATAAAGATAAAATTGATAAAAGAGATCTTATTCCATATACATTTCCTGATGTAAACAAACTCAAAGAGATAAATTATCATTCTGCTGCGCTGGGAAATTATATTCCTTGGGATTATAAAAAAAATACCGAGACAATCATTAAAGAATTAGGTTGGAAAGTTGATGAAGTTGAGGGTGTTCCAAAGGATATAAATATTTATGGGGAAAAAACAGAGTGTTTTATGCAGGGTACTAGAGATTATATAAAATATCTTAAAAGAGGCTATGGAAGAGTTTCACAAATTAACGCATTTAACCTTAGAAAAGGAGAAAAAACTTTAGAAAAGTCAAAAGAAGAAAATCTTTTATATGATGGAAAAAAACCTCATTCATTGAAAATATTTTTAGAATATATGGGAATGACAGAAGATGAATTTAATAACACTGTATTAAAAATGAATATTCCTCCAAATGAACCTAAACTAAATACCAATGAATATTCAAAAAGATTAAACGATTTTGAGGAATGGTATAGGGAGGATAACAATAAAAAGTAATTATTGATGATTGCTATACCAAATTATGGATTAGGGAATGTTGGTTCTCTAATAAATTCGTTAAATAAAATAGATGTTAAATTTACTTTGATATCCAATCCAGAATTGTTAAAAAATTTTGATAAAATTATTTTACCAGGAGTTGGAACATTCTCAAAAGGAATTAATAAACTCGAAATGCTTGGGTGGACCAAGCCGTTAAATCAATTCAATAGTGAAAAAAAGCCGATCTTAGGAATTTGTTTAGGAATGCAACTTTTATTTGATAGAAGCGATGAGTTTAATGAAAAAAATATTAAAGGTCTTGGTTTCATTGACGGTGAAGTAAAAATGCTAAAAAGTAATTCAAATTTTAAAATCCCACACATGGGTTGGAATAATATAAAAGTTAAAAATAACCATCAAATATTCTCAGGTATTTCTCCTAATGTTGATTATTATTTTGTTCATTCATATGCATGTTATCCTAAACAACAAAAAAATATATTGAGCACAACAAATCACTATGAAAGTTTTGTCTCCTCTATTAATAAAGAAAATATAATTGCTTTTCAATTTCACCCTGAAAAAAGCCCTCCTTCAGGGCTCAAGATATTAAAAAATTTTAGTGAATGGAACTATAAATGTTAAAAAAGAGGATTATACCTTCATTACTTTATAAAAACGGAGAAATGGTTAAAGGAATTCAATTTGATAATTATAAAAATGTAGGAGAACCGCAGTCAACGGTTGAGATCTATACATCTCAAGACTCAGATGAATTGATGTTTATAAATATCAGTGATGAAGAAAAATATATAAATAATTTTAAAGAGATTATTCATCAAGTATCAAAAAAATGTGAGATGCCATTAACAGTTGGAGGTGGAATTGATAATTTTAAATTAATTGATGAAATGTTTAACGCAGGCGCGGATAAAATTTTAATTAACTCACAAATTTTAAAAGATTTAAATTTTTTAAGAGAATTTATTAAAATTCATGGCACACAAGCTTTAATTGTTGGAATTGATTATAAAGTTGAGGACGGTTTACATTGTGTGTATTCAAATTGTTCAAAAAATAAAATTGATTTAAATATTTTTGATTATGCAAAAACTCTAGAGGAGAAAGGAGCTGGTGAAATTTTATTAAATTGTATCGATAGAGATGGCAAAATGAATGGTTATGATATCGAAACTATTGATAAACTGTCTCATATGTTAAGCATACCTCTAATTGGTTATGGTGGAGCAGGTAATTTTCAACATATTTTTGATGTATTCAAAAATACAGAAGTCTCCGCTTTAGCTTGTTCAAGCATATTCCATTTTGGTGATAATAATCCAATAAGATTAAGATCTTATTTGAGAAACAATTCTATTCCGATGAGAGTTCTAAGGTAATTTTATGCCAGAAATGTTAACCATAATACCAGCAAGAGGTGGATCAAAAGGCATTAAAAATAAAAATATTAAAAAAATGTTGAACAAACCTCTTATTTACTGGACAATAAAACAAATTAAAAAGATTAATAAAAAATCTACCATAATTGTTAGCACTGACTCAAAAAAAATTAGGAAAATTTCTTTGGAATATAATATAAGTGTTCCATTTATAAGACCCAAAAATATTTCTAAAGATAATTCATCTGATTATGAACTTATAAATCATGCAATAAATTTTTTTAAAAAAAAAAATATATATTTTAAATATATTTTACTTCTGCAACCAACCTCTCCACTAAGGACTTATAATGATATTAATCGAAGTATTAAATATGCCATAAAAAATAAAATTAAGACTTTAGTAACATTTACAAAAATAAAATCTGAGCATCCAAATTATCTTTTTAAGATAAATAAAAAAGGATTGACTAGATACTTGCGTAAAAAAAAGAGCATAGACACAATAAGACAAAAAGTGGATAATTTGTATTACCCAGATGGATCAATATTTTTTTCGGAAATTAAAACATATTTAAAATACAAATCTTTTTATAATAAATATACAATGCCTTTTTTTCTTGAAAAATGGAAATCAATTGAAGTTGATGATATTGAGGATTTTAAACTGACAGAGCAACTTCTGAGAGTACAAAATAGATTATGACAAGATCATTTGCAGTTCTTCTAGATTTTAAAGTTCTTGGGCATTTTTTACAAGTAAATGAGGAATTGCTCATGTTTTTATTAAAAAGACTCAAAGTTATTTATTTTATAAATTTACCTAATAATAAAGTAAATTTTAAAAAAAAAATTTTTATTAAGAAATTCGGCAATATAAAATTTTTAGAACCTGAAAATTTAAGAGAATTTGAAAAAATTATAAGTGATAATAAATTTTTAATTAAAAACAATATAGGGACAGATTTAAGATGTTTCAGAATATTAAGAATTTTAAAAAAATATAATGTTCCACAAGTGGTAATCTCAAATATTGGTTTTTTGACTGATAGTCTTAGAAGCAGCAAAAATGAGGTATTTAATAGTTTTTTATATTATTTTAAAAAAGTAATAATACATCGATTTTACATACTTCTTGCTGTCTTAAATATAATGCCAAAAATAGATATGAGATTTGTGTCTAGCAAGTTACAAAAAAAATATTTTTACGATAATAAAAAAAAGATAATTAATAAATTATTTTTTAATCAACACTTCTCAATTTACAAAGAGTTGATTTTAATAAATAGCAGGTCATTTGATATTTTTAAAAAACCAAAATCCATTTTAAAAAAAAATTTAATAGTCTTTTTAGATATAAAAGCTGATCATAGCACAAACTTAATACTTGATGAAAAAGTCATAAGAAAAAATAAAGATATATTTTATAGTAATTTAAATAATTTCCTTACTTGGATTAAAAAAGAATTAAAATCTAGTTTAGTTATATGTACTCATCCCTATTACAATTTAAAAGAAAGAAAAAAAATTTACAAAAAATTTAGAGTTATACAAGGCAAAACTAAAAATTATATCAATAAGTGTAATTTAGTAATCTTCTTTCACAGTAGTGCAATAACAGAAGCATTTTTTTTAAAAAAAAATATTATTAATTTAGAAACAAAAATAATAGGTAAGCATTGGCAGCACTCAAGTAACCTTTATCCAAAATATGCTGGAATACCGAAGATAAATATTGATAGTATAAATTCATATGAAAAACTAGATATACAAAAAATTATTAAAGTTAAGAATAAAAAATATTTTAATTTTAGGAAAAATTTTTTAATTCCTGATGGCTCTTCTTCAGGTTTTTATAAAATCTATAAAACTTTAAAAAAAGATTATTTAGTTAATTAAATTTAATTTTGTTAATATCGTTTGTATCATATCTCTTCAATTTAAGTTTGTTATAATTATTTATATTTTTCTCTAATCCTTTTACAGTTGTGAATGCATATTTAACTTTTTCTTTTTTTAGTATTTTAACTGAGCTATTATTATGTGATCCATAAGCATAGCAAAAAGTTTTTATAGGTGACAAAACTTTAAGTTTTTTTAAAATATTATATGATTTTTTAATATCACTTTTTTGACTTTTGGAGTCCATAAATTCATACCAATTATGTTCATAGCCGTGGGAACCAATATGCATACCATTATTTTTTAAATATTTAATTTGTTTTTCACTCATATAAAGTTCTTTATGAAATTTTTTAAAATTTTTAGAAACAAAATTTTTGAATAGGGTATTTACCAATTTAGATCGCCTTTGTTTAGGTAATATATTTTGCAACAAGTCTTTTATAAAAAAAATTTTTTTATTATCAAAGTTTCTTACTTTTCTTTTAGATCTCTTTAAATTCCAATTTTTTTTTATTTTACTTAGTTTTGTATTTTCTTTTTCAAGATAATTTTTAATTATTTTTTCAAGTTTATTTTCTCTTTTAAAAAATTTTTCTAAGATGAAATGTATTTTGTTAACTAGCAAAATTTCTTTTTTTATGATGTTTTTTACTGGGATAAAAAATGCTCCATGAACTTTATTTTTTTTTAAAATTGGAAAAACGTATTTATAATGGTCTAAATATCCATCATCAAAAGTTAATAGAGAGTAATTCTTTTTTGAATTTAAGTTTATGATATCGATGTCTTCAATCTTAATAATATTAGTATATTTCTTAAGATACTGTATTTGTCTTTCAAATTTATTGATATCTAAAGCTTTTAAATTTGGATAATTTGATTTTTTTAATGGTCTTACATAGTGATAAGTTACTATAAATAAGCTCATTTCTTTTTTGCAACAATCATGAATGTTGAAGCGTAAGGTATAAGATTTTTATAACTTTCAAGCTCTAAATTTTTTTTTATGTCAAATTTATATATATCATTTTTTTCAATAATTGATTTTCCATACACGTGCAGATTTATCGGAAATATTTCTTCTACAACAAACCCGTATTTACTCAGAAAACTTATTAATTGATTAGGAGTATATTGATGTCTAACGTCAACATTTATTCCTGTTTTTGGCTGTTTAAAATTTACTTCCTTAATTTTTCTTTTTCTTATTTTTTTAAATTGGTCAAAACTCATTTCTCCCAAGTCTATAATTTCTTGAATAAGTTCTTTATAGTTTTTAGTCTCGACCTCTTTGAGCGTAAAATTATTAAGAGAGGCAGCATTATATAGTCTATTTCTAGAGCTTAAGATAAGGGAACCCTTTTTATACATTAGTTTATTTGACAATATTAGAAATTTAGAAAATTCTTTAAGTGATAAATACTCGATAAAACCATTCGCTGAAATTAAATTAAATTTTTTATCAGATTTGAAATTTAAAATTGAATCATTGTAAAATTTTAAATTTTTATACTTGGAAAATCTCTTAACAGCGATATCTATCATTTTTTTTGCAAAGTCTACACCAATTGATTCAATAGTATATTTTTTCGATAAATTTACTAAGTCTCCAGATCCACACCCCACATCTAAAAAATAATTAGGTTTTATTTCTTTTAATTTTTCATAAACATAATTATTTCTTTGTTGGACAAAGTTTTGTATTTTCTTATTTGATACCTTGGACTTTTTTGACCAATTTTTACTATCTCTATTGAAAAAATTTTTAGCTTGCAAAGATTGAGTTTTCACTTAAACAACAATATATTCAAAACTTTAATCGTTCAATATTATTATGACTACTTTTTATAAAAAAAACGGGTGGGAGGATGTTAAAAATTGTATACCACAAAAACTGTTAAAAAATTTTAGAAAAGATTTAAATAATATTGCTAAAGCAAATAAATATAATAATTTTAACTCACTAGTAGTAAATCTTTCGAAGAAAAATAAAAATAAATTAAGAGATATAAATGTATTATCTAATAGATTGACAAGTTTTTTAGAGATTTGTGTTTATTTAAAAAAATTTTATAAAAAATATTATAACCAAAGTAATGTTTATCTGATTGATGCTCAATTGTTACCTGGTCTACCTAAAGATAAACGACTGACTTATGACTATCATCAGGAGAGTAATTATAAAAAGAATTTTAAAAATATATTAAATATACATTTTCCAGTTTATTTTAAATCAACAAAAGAGAACGGTACTATGAGTTCACTTACAGGAACTCATTTATTAGGAAACCTTAACTATAAAAAAAGAGAGAGGAAACAAGGATTTACACATTTGCTTCCAGAAAATATTGATAAAATAAAATCTCAATATAATGAAAAGTTCCATGTTCTAAATTGTGGAGATGCAGTATTTTTTGATCAAAATTTAATTCACAAATCTAACTATAATTATTCATCTAAATGCAGAATATGTTGTGTTGTAAGAATTACAGGTGATCATTCAGGTAATTTTATTGACCAAAAACCAACACAATTATAAATTTGAATAACCTATAATAATGAAAAAAAAAATTATTCTTATAGGTACAGGCACCAATACTAATCAAATAATTGATGAAATTGAAAAGTATAAAGATTTAAAAATTGAGGGAATAGTTTTTTTTGAAAAAAAATTTAAGAAAAAATTTAAAGATTACAAAATTCTAGGTGAGTTAAAAATACTAAAACAATCTAAATATAAAAATTGTGAATTATTGATAACACTTGGTGATACAAACCTAAGAAAAAAAGTAGCAAGAAGTATCCTTAGAAAAAATATTAAAAATAAGTTTTTTACATTAATTTCAAAAAATTCAATCGTGTCAAAAAAGTCCGAAATAGACGAAGGTTCAATAGTCATGACTGGATGTATAATCAATTCTAATTCTGAAATTGGTAAGCATTCTTTAATAAACACGTCAACAATTATTGAGCATGACAATAAAATTGGAAATTTTAATAATATTGGTCCGAATAGTATAATTGCAGGTAGTTCACAAACTGGAGAAAATGTTAGTGTAAATATTTCAACTACTGTTTTGGATAAAATAAAAATTTGCTCAAATGTTATTATCGGAGCAAATTCCTTAGTAAATAAGAATATTAATCGAAAAGGAACCTATTTTGGAACACCTATCAAATTTATAAAGTGAATGATGAAATGAAAAATTTTTTAAAATTTAATCCAAAAAAAATAATTTTTCTTGGATGGCATCCTGTGCTAATCGAAAAAATTAAAATCAATATAAAAAATAGAATTCAAACAGAAATAATTTGCTCTCCTAAACAATATAAATTTGCTAAAAAAGTAAACAACATTCAATCTACATCAATTAAAGGCATAAACAAAAAGTTCTTCAATTATTTAAAAAAAAATAATTCAAAATCTAAAAATGTATTATTCATTTCACATGCTTTTCCTTGGATTATTAAAAAGAATATCATCAAAAAGTACTTCAATAATAATTTGCTTAATATACATCACTCAAGGCTACCTTATGATGCTGGTAGAGCAGCAACTTCGTGGAGAATCATGAGAAATGATATGATAAATTCAACAGTTATTCATAAAATAGATGACACCATAGATAATGGTCCTGTAGTATTTAGAAAAGACGAGATATTTCCTTCCGAATGTAAAACTCCAAGTGATTATGAGAAGTTTATTTGTTCACAATCTATTGAAATGTATGAAAATTTTATAGGTTTTGTGAAGAGCGGTAAGAAATTTCTTATTAAACATCAACCTGAATTTATTGGAAGATATAATCCAAAATTAAATACTAAAATTAATGGGTTTATTAATTGGGATAATAGTTCTGAAATGGTTTATCGTTTAATATGTGCGTTTGATG
>MDSZ01221842.1_pt1 | contig 10244 bp, 11 predicted proteins | sample 811201 | NCBI WGS metagenome assembly MDSZ01 (sample SAMN05326647, study PRJNA326480) | marine metagenome | isolation source: seawater | place: Indian Ocean: North | collected 2010 | reverse complement strand
TTCTGAGCTATGCATTACCTCTAATGCAGTAGTTGAAAAAAATATTTCAAAAGAAATTAAAGTTGAAACTTTAAAAGCTGAAGGTCAAAAGTGTCCTGTATGTTGGAAAATTAATAAAGACAAATGTGAGAGACATCCACTTTCTTTTAACAAGTGATGATAAAAAAAAATTTTTACAGAAACATAGCATTTTTTTCTATTTTTATTTTAATATTTGCGGTTGATCGCCTAACTAAATTATATATTTTAAATTTAGTTGAAAAAAACGATTATTTAAATTTATATATTACTTCTTTTTTAAATTTTTATTTAATATGGAATAAGGGAATAGCTTTTGGTTTATTATCTTTTGATCAAAATTTTACCTATAAACTAATCACTTTTTTAATTTTAATTATAACAATCATAATTTTTATTATTGCTATAAAATCTAGGGATTATAAGGGATATTTTTTTATAATTATTTTTAGCGGTTCTATAGGAAACTTATATGATAGAATTTACTATTCAGCTGTACCCGATTTTATAGATTTTCATTTTAATGGATTTCATTGGTTTATTTTTAATGTTGCAGATATATTTATCTCGTTGGGTGTGATATGCCTTATTTTTGTTGAAATCTTTTTTAAAAAAACAAGTTAATGAAAAATATTAATAAACTATTTTTTATCGTTTTTACTTTATCAATTTTTTTTCTAAATAGTTGCAAAAGTGTAAAAGAAAATTTATCCATAAAAAAAAAGGATAGTACAGATGAATTTTTAGTTGAAAAAAAAAATCCATTAATTTTACCTCCAGATTATAAAGATTTACCAAAACCTTTAAGCGAGGAAAATGCTTTGGAGCCAAAAGAAAAAGAAGTAGATTTGAGCAAAATATTTAAAAATTCAGAAAAAAAACAAAAAAACTCTTCAGATGTTAACAGGTCTATAGAGGAACTAATACGTGAAAAAATCAAAAACTAAAAAATGTTAACAAAAAGTATTAAATTTAAAAACTATTTAATTAAATCTAATAACTCTATTGTAAAAAAAAATTTAAAAAAAATATTAAATAACAAAAGCCAGATTTTAAACTCTCTTACATTAAATTATAAATACAGTTTTTCAAAAAATATAATTAAAAGATATAAGAAGTATTTAACAATAAGAGTTATAGGAATGGGGGGATCAATACTAGGTACAGAAGCTATTTATAGTTTTTTAAAAGATAAAATAAAAAAAAAATTTTTTTTTATAAATAATCTTAGAGCTAATAGCAAAATGTATAAAGAAAAAAATTTATTAAATATCATAGTATCAAAATCTGGTGATACGCTTGAGACAATTTCAAATTCAAATATTTTAATTGAAAAAAAAAATAAGAATATATTTATAACTGAAAATCAAGACAGTTATTTAAAAATTTTAGCTCAGAAACTTAAAGCAGAAATTGTTAATCATAATAATTTTATCGGTGGAAGATATTCTGTTTTATCTGAAGTAGGAATGCTTCCAATTGAGCTTGCTGGTTTAGACTCAAGAAAATTTAAAAGATTAAATTTTTTAATAAAAAATAAAAATTTTATTAATTCTTTAGTGAAAAATGTGTCTAGTACAATAAATCTTTTAAAAAAAAAAAAATTTACTTCAATAATTTTAAATTACGACGAAAGATCAGAAAATTTATTTAAGTGGTATCAACAATTAATAGCTGAAAGTTTAGGAAAAAAGGCAAAAGGAATTTTACCAATAGTATCATCTATGCCAAAAGATAATCATAGCGTAATGCAATTTTATCTAGATGGCCCCAAAAAAAATTTTTTTACTTTTTTTTATGTTTTTTCAAAAAACTCTTCAAAAATAAATAATGAAATGATCCTACCAAGCCATAAATACCTTAAATCAAGAACATTAGATCAAATATTATACTCTCAAAAATTAGCTACAGAAAAAACCTTTATAAAAAAAAAATTACCTTTCAGAAGCTTTGAGATATTAAAACGAGATGAAAAAACAATTGGTGAACTTTTTTGTTTTTTTATTTTAGAAACAATATTACTTGGTAGAGCTTTAGAAGTTAATCCTTTTGATCAACCATCTGTTGAATTAATAAAAAAGGAGACCAGAAAAATTTTACTTAAGAACTAACCAAAAAAATAATTTTTGATATACCATAAACTCTTTCAAGTTTAGTATAGAATTCTTTTGGTAAATCGTTTATTTCTTTTCTATGCCTATGAATAATCAATAATCCATTTTTTTCTAATAACCCAATTTTATGAATTCTTTTAAGCAATAAATTTAATTTTTTTTCTTTATAAGGTGGATCAATAAAAATTAATTCAAACTTTTCGTTTAATTTTTCTAAGCAACCTTCATGAAATATATTTTTCTCAACTATGTTAACCTTTTTCTGTGATTTCATATTAGTTATATTTAATTTTAAAACTTTAACAACTTCCGGATAGTTTTCGAAAAAAGTAACTGATAGAGCTCCTCTTGATATACATTCTAACCCAAATGAACCTACTCCTGAAAATAAATCTAACACTTTTGATTTTTTTATATTTACATTTAGTAAATTTGAATGATTAATTATATTAAATATAGACTCTTTTGTTAAATCTTTTAAAGGTCTAGTAAGTTTATCATTAGGTTGATGAATTTTCTTTCCTCTAAAGTTGCCTGATATTATTCTCATTATTTAATTACTTTGTAACCGATATCTTTACGATAGAAACCATGAGACCAATCGACTTTATTGATCATATCAATATTACTATCCCTTGCATCTTTAAAACTATTAGATAGGCTCACGAAATTCAAGACCCTCCCACCATTTGATAGTATTGTATTTTTCTTATTTTTTGTTCCAGCATGAAATATTTTTTGGTTTTGATTTAAAATAATTTTGTCAAGATTATTTATAATTATATTATTTTCATATTTGTCAGGATAACCTTTAGAACATAAAACCGTGCAGAGACTATTTTTGTCGTACCACTCAATTTCAGTTTCATTCAGTTTTTTTTTAATACATTTTAAAATTATATCTAAAAAATCGGTTTTTAATTTAGGCAATATGGTTTGGCATTCAGGATCTCCCATTCTTACATTATATTCAATTAAATATGGTTCATTTTGAACAATCATCAAACCTGCATATAGAAAGCCTTTATACTCACAATTCATTTCTTCTAGCGCTTTTAAGGTTGGATGAATAATTTTATTTAGAATTTTTTTATCTAAACTATCATTAATTAATCTAGATGGAGAATATGCTCCCATACCTCCCGTATTTTTTCCTGTATCTCCCTCTCCAACTCTTTTATGATCTTGAGCAGTTTGAAATTTTACAATCGTTTTACCATCACTTATAACAAAGTAACTCATTTCTTCTCCAATAAGAAATTCCTCTAATAAAATACATTTAGCAGCACCAAATTTGCCATTAAAGATTTCATCGATTGCCTTTTCAGATACCTCTTTATTTTCACAAATATAAACTCCTTTACCGGCCGCTAAGCCATCAGCTTTTACAACTATTGGAAACTTTGAATTTTTTAAAAAAGATTTTGCATCATTAGTATTTTTAAAAATTCCAAACTTCGCAGTAGGTATATTATATTTTTCACAAATTTTCTTTGTGAAAGTTTTTGACCCCTCAAGTTGTGATGCGAATTTGTTTGGTCCAAATATTTGAATTTTATTTTTTTCGAAAAAATCCACTATACCATCAACCAGAGGTTTTTCAGGTCCGACAATAATTAATTCAACATTTTCTGAGATAATAAATTTTTTCAAATTTTCAAAATTTTCTATATCTATATCAATATTTTCTGCAATTTTTTTTGTACCAGCATTTCCTGGTAAACAATAAATTTTACTAACTTTTTTTGAATTGCTTAATGCTTCACAAATAGCATGCTCTCTTCCACCACTTCCAATTATTACAACTTTCATGTATTGATATATAAACTAAAAATGTTCAAAAAATTAGCAAAATTAAAGTATTTACCGAATAACTTCGAAATTCTTGAAAATGGAGATCATGTAATATGTGGAGTATCACGAAAAAAAATAAGTCTTAATGATCTTAATTACTGGAATGTAGATCTTCAAGAACCTTATTATTCTTATAAAGAGGCTCATTTAAAAAATGAAGAAATAAAAAAGAAATAAATTCTTTGTTATTTCCATCTATTATGGGACCAGATCCATTGATCTGGATTGAGCAATATCATTTCTTCTAATTTTTTATTAAGCTCGTATGTAATTTTTTCTAAAGAGTCTTTTTCTGCAAAAACGATAGGCTTATTTATATACATTTTAAAATAATATTTATTTTTTCTTTCTATATAAATTGGCACTGTATCAATTTTATATTTTTTAACTAATTGTGCAGGTATTGTTGTAGTTAAAGCATCTCTACCAAATAATTCAGATTTTATGCCTTCGCTGACTCTTTGATCAATCATAAGAGCAACTGAGTACCCGTCTTTGAATAATTGTAATAATTTTCTCGTTCCTGATTTACCTTTTTTTATTTGATTTTTACAAATATAATTTTTTCTAATTCTTTCCATTATCCCATTTAAGAAAATATTATTTAAAGGCCTATAAATAGCTGCAACATTTAATCCTGAGTTTTCAATTTGCATTGCCATTAACTCAAAATTATTAAAATGACCAGATACGAAAACAACTTTTCTATTTTTTTTTTTTATTTCATTCAAGTGTTCAATTCCTTCAATTTCAATATAATTTTTAAATATATTTTTTTTAAATTTTTCTAAATATGGATATTCAGCTAATATTCTTCCATAGTTACCCCACATGTTTCTAATAATCTTTTTCCTTTCAAAATCATTTGAACCAATGTTTGAGTTTTTTAAATTGTTATGAATTTTTTCTTTTGATCTAAACAATGGACCAAATAAAATACCAATTTTTTCTCCCAGATTAGATGCATTCTTATATCCAATGCATTTAAAAATAATTAATAAAATATATATAAATATAAATTCGAAAAAATATTTAATGATTTTCATATTTTTCTTTTAATTATGTTAATAAATTCATTTTTATTTTCAATTTCCAAATCAATTTTTATGTATTCAATTTTATTTTTAAATTTTTCACTTAATCTTAAATAATCCTTTTCTGTTGTAATAATACTTAAGTCTCTTTCTTTTTTTTTTAATAGGAAATCATAATCTTTCTCAGAGTAAGCATGGTGATCTGGATAAGAAAATGCTTCGATTACATCAAAGTTGTTTTCTTTTAACAAATCAAAAAAATTCGAAGGATTTCCAATCCCTGCAAATGCAATTACCTTTTTATTTTTTAAAGTATCTAAATTATTTATCTTATATTTCGAGTAAAATATTTTTATTTTTTCGTTTATTTCAAAAATTTTACTTTCAAAATTTATATTTCTATCTCCATTGATAAAAATACAATCTGCCCTTTTTATTGAATTAATACTTTCTCTAAGTGGTCCAGAAGGGATTACCAAACCATTTCCTATAAGTTGTTTTGAGTTAAAGCATAAAATTGAAAAGCTTTTTTTAATTGAAAAATCTTGAAAACCATCATCTAATATAGCTACGTCGTGTCCAGATAAAATTAGTGAATTAATAGCATTATTTCTATATTTATTTGAAAATATTTTTCCAATTTTTTCCAACATTTTTATTTCATCATATAAATAATTATATTTTTTTTTAATAAAACCTGGGTTTTTCCCGTTCAATTTAATGATTTTAAATAATTCGGATGCTAATGGAGTTTTTCCAGTTCCTCCTAAATATATATTACCAACACAAATAACTGGTATTGAAAATTTTTTTTCTTTTTGGATTTTTTTTTTTAATAAGGTTGCCAAAATGAACAATAATGTGAAAGGGTACAAAATTATTGACCAGATTGATATCTTTTGAGCATCCCAAAACTTAGGTTTTATTAATTTCATATTATTTTTAAATAACTTTCAATCTCAAATAATGTTTCTTTCAATATTTTTTTTCCTAATTTTTTTATTTTAACTTCTAAACTTTTCGGTCTTTTCCTTCCTTTAATACTAAGATCAACAGCCTCTGTAAGTTGCTGTAGATTTTTTACTTTTTTGGAAACTTTATTTTTATCTAGAAGCTCATAAACTTCTTTGAAATTTTGTATATTTGGCCCATAAATAATTCTACAACCATTTCTTGCGGCCTCGATTGGATTCTGACCTCCGTGATTTATAAGTGAACCTCCCAAAAAAACTGTATTAGACAATTTAAAAAATGTATCCGTTTCTCCATAGGTATTAACAATATATATATCCGTATCTTTATTTATTTTTTCCTTTGAGCTGTGCAGATGAATTTTAAGATTTAGTTCTTTAAGTGAGTTTATAATATCACCAGTTCTTTGTGTATGACGTGGAATTATAAATGTTACAAGATTTTTAATTTTTTTTTTTAATTTTAAATGTGCATACGCGCTAATTATTTCTTCATTGTCATGAGTACTAGCAGCACACCAAAATTTTTTATTTTTTAAAAAATTTTTTAATTTATAATTAATTAAATTTTCTGGAATTTTTTCTTTTTCAGAAAATTTTAAATTTCCTAAAAATTTGACATTTTTTACCTCGAAGTTTTTAAGATATTTTAAAGTCTCATTATTTTGTGGATAGGCAGCGTTAAAACATTTAAATATTTTTTTAGTTAACGAGCTTAAAAATTTCCATCTTTTATAAGACTTATTTGTAATTCTAGCATTTAGCAAGATTGTTGAGATATCAGCCTTGCTTAAATTTATAAGCATATTAGGCCAAATCTCAGAGTCAATAAAAATAGCTAAGTTAGGTCTCCAATAATTTAAAAATTTTTTTGTTAAAACTTGACTATCAATTGGAAAAAATTGATGAATAGTTTTTTTAAATTTGAATTTTTTAAATATTTTTGATGAACTTAAAGTTGATGATGTTATTAGTATTTGTTTAATATTTTTTCTTTTTTCAAGCTTCTCAATTAAAGGTACTACGCTTTTTATTTCCCCAACACTTGCGCCATGAAACCAAATTAAATTTCCATCCTTTTTCTTTTCTGAAAAAAGACAAAACTTTTCTTTAAATCTTTTAGGGTCTTCTTTTTTTCTTATAAGTCTTAATATTAATATAATTGGCGAAAAAATTAAAATAAGATTAATTAATAATCTGTATACGAATACCATAATTTAATTTCTAATTTGTTTGTCATAAAAATTTTTATATATATCCGAGTTTGAAAGAAGATATTCATGATTTCCTTCAGCAACTACTTTACCAGTTTCTAAAACATATATTTTTTCAGCTTTAAGAACTGTAGATAGTCTGTGTGCGATTACAATTGTTGTCTTATTTTTTGTTAACATTGTAATTGCATTCTGAATTTTACTTTCTGTTTCTGCATCAAGAGAAGATGTGGCCTCGTCGAGAAGAATAATAGGGCTTTTTTTAAGCATTGCTCTTGCAATTGAAAGCCTTTGCTTTTCTCCACCTGACAGCCTAACCCCATTTTCACCTATCATTGTATTGTATTTTTCTGGGAGTTTTTCTATAAATTCGTTTGCGAATGAATCTTTGCAAGCTTTTTCTATTTCTTGATCTGTAGCATTTAATTTTGCATACGCTACGTTATTTTTTACAGTATCATCAAATAAAGTTGTTTCTTGACTTACTAGCGAAATATTTTTTCTTAAAGAAAATGTATTTGTTTTATAAATCGATTGATTATCAATAAAAATATCTCCATTATCAATGTCATAAAATCTTGGAATTAAATTTAAAATTGTTGATTTGCCAGCACCACTATGACCCACCAATGCAGTCATTTTTCCACCTTTTATGTTGAGATTAATTGATTTCAAAACAATGTTATCCTCTTTACTATATGTAAAATTAGTATCTTTAAAAACAATATCAGCTTTAGAAATTTCTAAATTTGGTAGAGCGGGATCGTTATTTATTTCATTTTTAAGATCCACAACTGGCAGAACTCTTTTTGCAGCAATTAAACCTTGGTTAACTGCGATGTTTAAAGTAGCAAGAGATCTAACAGGCTGATAAGCCAGCATCATAGCAGCCAAGAAGGAGAAAAAATTATTTATATCTAATTCATTTTTATTTATAAGAGTTCCTGAATAATAAATTAATACTGCAATCATAATACCTGTAAGGGTTTCCATAATTGGTGTTGCTCTATTAAAAACAATTTGAATTTTTTCTCCTTTTCCTGCCACACCATCAATTTTAGATTTTGATCTTGATTTTTCAAATGATTCATTTTGAAAAATTTTCATTATCTTGTGATTTTTAAAAAGTTCTACTAAATGTGTTGTAAAAAAACCTGTCATTTCAAGTAATTCTGTAGAAACTTTAGACATTCTTTTACCTAAACTTTTCGCAGCTATTGATGCAAGCGGTATCATAATTATTGCAAGCATCGACAGTTTCCAATTTTGATAAAACATCACTCCAAGCAAACCTATTAAAGTTAAGCTATCTTTAAATACATTTAGAATTGCTGTACTAACTAGGTTGGTTAACATTGCAGTATCGTTCGTTAGGCTAGAGATAAATTTTCCAGTATGTCTTTTTTCTATAAATTTTGTATCGGCAACAACAAGTGCCTTTATCATGTCTTTTTGAACATCTGCTTTAACTTTAGCGGCTACTTTTATCATTAAAACCTTTGCTCCATAAAGAGATGTACCTTTAGCAGCAAATGCAAAAACTATTGCAATTGGAATTAAAAAAAGAAGCGTCTGATCTTTTTCAAGAAATATTTTTTTTATTGCCGGATCTAAAAGATATGCTATCGAAGACGTGCTACCAGCGACAATTACAGAGAGCAATACTGCAAAAATAATATTTTTTATATATCTTTTGGTATAATCTTCATAAAGTCTTTTTAATATTGAAATATCATTTTTCATTATAATAATTTTCCTATTAAAATATTTAAAAAAACTAAAAAACCAAAAAAATTATTACTTTTGAAAAGTTTTAAACAATTTTCAGGATCTTTTATATTGAGTTTTTTTAATTGAAAAGCCATTAAATGTAAAATTGGTATACTTAAAAATAAAAAATAAAAATATCTAAATTCCATTACTATACCTAAAAATATTAAAACAGTTATTAAAATTAAGTAACATATAAATAAAAATATTATTGGATTTTTTTTAAATTTAATTGAAGTTGATTTTAATCCTATTATTTCATCATCTTTAATATCTTGAAACCCATAAATAGTGTCGTAACCAAGTGTCCAAAATATGGCCCCAATATAAAAAATTATTGGAATGTAAATGTTTTCATTATTTACTGAAAGCCATCCAAGCATTAATCCGTAATTAAATGTTATACCAAGGAATAATTGTGGCCAATAAGTAAATCTTTTCATTAATGGATAAGTAAAAGCCAAAGGCATTGATCCAATCGCAAGTATTATAACTAAATAATTAAAATTAATTAAAACTATAAATGCTAAGATACAAAGAAAAAAAGCATAAGCTAAAGCAATCCTAGTTGAAATTTTACCTGATGCCAGAGGTCTATTCTTTGTTCTTTCAACTTTCTTATCAAACTTTTTATCAGAGATATCATTTACTATACATCCAGCTGATCGCATTAGTATAGAGCCAGCTAAAAATAAAAATAAATAAAAAAAATAGTTATTTAATGCATTTTTAAAGTCAAAAGCTAAGGTTAGACCCCATGCACATGGCCAAAATAACAACATGAACCCAATAGGTTTTTTTAGTCTTGTTAACTCTATAAAATTATTAAGCTGATTCATTAAATTTTTCTTGTAAATAGCAAAGCATAGATTCATAATCAAATTGATTCGTATGAATATAGATTATACCGTAACAGCATTAATGTTCCCTGCTATACCACTATTAATGAGCGTATATAGCAATAGATTCCATACACTTAGTAAGTTAATAAGAGAACTTCACGATGAGCATGTATACGAAAAACACATTCCTCCAGAATGGAAAAAACAGTTCATGAACCTAAGTGGACGAATTTCAATACTAAGATGGACAATAATGTTTGCAGCATTTGGTTTCTTATTTAATATGTTGACTGTTTTTGCTTTATATTTAGATGAGGTTTTTATTGCGAGAGTAATTTTTGGATCGTGTTGCTTATCTATGATCATTTCTATAATTTTCTTTATTAGGGAAATTCAAATATCTACAAATGCATTAAATTTACATATG
>MDSZ01066668.1_pt1 | contig 10244 bp, 5 predicted proteins | sample 811201 | NCBI WGS metagenome assembly MDSZ01 (sample SAMN05326647, study PRJNA326480) | marine metagenome | isolation source: seawater | place: Indian Ocean: North | collected 2010 | reverse complement strand
TTCAAGCTGATGCTATAGAAAAATTTTTAAAAGCTCAAGATTTTACTATAACACAGATGAAAGCTATTTTACAATTGGAGGAGTTAAGAACTCAAACATTTTTAACTGCTGATATTAATCCTACTGCACAATATATAACTGCAGCTGGTGCACCTGCACCATTGATAGGTTCAAGTAAAGGTGTTAAAATACCAGCTTTAAATTTAAAAAAAGGTGGTGGTGATTCTGTAAAGCCATCTCAAGGGGGTTTATTAATTACAAAGGGATATGCATATATAGGTAGAAATCCTGTGAGTGCAAATGAAACCAATGAAAGTAATACTTTAGTTAAATTAAAACAAACAAAATCAGGAACTAAATAATGGCTATATTAGATCAAAGTAAAAAACCATACTTGGTAGATAACGATGAAAGACAATTCATTGGAATAGAATTACCCTTCAACAAATCGGATGGTATTGATGGGTGGTTTAAATCTACTGAAATTACATTGGATGCTGTTAAACAGAATATAAAATTGTTGTTAATGACTGAAAGGGGTGAAAGATTAATGCAACCAACTATTGGCTTAAGTTTGAGAAGCTTATTATTTGAACAGATTACACCGGACAATATAAATAGTATAAAAATGGAATTGATGACAACATTTGAATCTCTATTACCTTTTATTGATGTGAATAATATAGATATTAATACAACTGGTATGGACGCATTAGGTAGAAATACTATTGCATTAAGAGTTGATTTTTTTCTGAAAAGAGATCCAAATACATTGAGTTCAGTATTGGTTGACTTATAAAACTTATTAGGAGAATAGAATGCCTTATAACGATAAAGAATATAAAATTAGTAATGTAGAGTATATGAATAAAGATTTTGCGGATTTCAAAAATACTCTAATGGAGTATGCAAAAGCTTATTTTCCGGATACATATAAGGATTTTAATGAAACATCACCTGGTATGATGTTAATAGAAATGTCTGCGTATGTTGGTGATGTACTTTCATTTTATATTGATCAACAATATAAAGAAATGATGTTATCTCTGGCTCAAGAGAGGAGAAATGTAGTAAATATAGCTAATATGTTAGGTTATAAAGTAAAACCAACATCTGCTGCAGTAACAACACTAACTGTAACTCAAGAGGTCGGTGTTGATTCGTCTGATTTAAATGATTTAAAACCAGATTATTCTGATTGTTTAACCTTAGCTGAAGGAATGGTAATATCATCAGATTCAGATGCTACTATTAAATTTAGAACCACAGATGTGGTTGATTTCACGATTAGTGGATCAAATGATGTTGCTCCCGAACCCATTACATTTGATGAGAATGGAATCGTTACATCGTATATTATGAAAAGACAAGTACCAGCTACTTCCATAGAAGAAAAAAGAAGAAGCTTTACAGTTGGTAGTCCAACTAAATTTTTAAGGCTTACATTGGAGGAAAGTAATGTTATAGGTATAGGTACAGTTATTGATGAATCCACAGGAAATAAATGGCACGAGGTTGAATTTTTAGCTCAAGATAGAGTTCCTATTGAAACACATTATACAAATGATAACGATAGAGATACGGCATATTCTTTTACCAACGATGTTGCAACAACATCTGATCCTGTTCCATATTCATTAAAATATTTAAAAACATCCAAAAAATTTGTTGTTGAAATAAACTCTGAAGGGAAAACATCATTGGTATTTGGTAATGGTGTATTAAGAAATCAAACAACAACATTGACTGAACTTGATATATTAGATACTGCAGGTGTAGTTTTACCTGACGGATCTATAGATGATGTAGATATATCAATAGATCCTTTGAGAGCTAACGATAGATTAACTTTGGGTGAAGCCCCATTTAATACTACAATACAGGTTATTTACTATGTGGGTGGTGGGATTAAATCAAATGTTGCCGCGAATGATTTAAAATCTATAGATACCTACGCACTTATTAACGGAGTTGAAACAGGAAAAAATTTATCTGTAACAAATACAATTCCGGCTCAGGGAGGACAAGGGGAACAGAATATAGAAGATATTAGACGGGGTGCAAAAGCACACTTCGCATCTCAAAATAGATGTGTAACAAAAGAAGATTATGAAGCTAGAACACTAGCGATGCCTGGAAAATTTGGTAGTATAGCAAAAGTATATTGTAGAAGATCTGGTTTAGATGTTGTAGGTAGTACTACAGAACAATTATTTTCATATCTTGATTTTAATAGTGATACATTTATAGATGTAGCTGATCATGCAGCGTTGGTTTCTGATATACAAGAGGCAATTGCTAATGATGATATAAATGAAGCTCAAGAAAAACTGGAGAGCATAGAAAATTTCTTTTCTGATGCAATGCAGTTGAGAGCACAATTAGATAATGTAGGACAAGGTGAAGATATACTATCTACTATTGATTTGTATATGTTAACTTATGATGAGAATAAAAATTTAATACCAGCTTTAAATAATATAGATACTAATTCAATACATCCACTTAAAAGGAATCTTGTTAATTATTTAAATAACTACAGAATGTTAACAGATCACATCAATATAGAGGATGGGAAAGTTATCAATTTTGGAGTTGCCTTTGAAGTTTTTGCTAATAGGGGAACAAATAAATCGGATGTTAAATTATCCTGTATCAATACCATAAGAAAATATTTTAATGTAAATAAAATGTTTTTTAAAGATACCATTCATACTAATAATTTATATTATGAGTTGATGGACATAGAAGGAGTAAGAAGTGTAAGTTATGTCGAATTAACACAAGATTTTAGTGATCTTTCTAATGGTAGAGTTATTAACAATATAGAAGATGCTCCAAAATTATGGGATTATAGTTTTGAAAGTTGTCCTAATGGAGATGAAGGTGATGCGGAAAATTGTACTAAAGTAAATAGTGGAAACTATGGTTGGAAGTATGAATTTAAACAATTCTATATTAATAGTGAATCAGAATCAGAATCAGAATATTTTGTTTCTGATGGGGTTGTTCTACCATCAACATCACCAGCTGTATTTGAACTCAAAAAACCAACACAAAATATAAGAGGAGTAGTTAGATAATGCATTATTTTATTTATTCAACATCAGACACTTGGATATCGAGTGGTTCTAATAGAACAACAGGAGAAACCGAAAGAGACCAAAACTTTGGAGGAGACCAAATACTTGAAGTTAAGAAAGTTTTTCATAATAATGAATTTGATTATCCAACAAGAGCTATAGTTAGTTTTACTGGAACAGATTTTACAGCTTTATCCAAATCTGTGGCCGATGGAACTATAACAAATCCTAAATATTATTTAAGATTATATGAAGCTGATGGTAACACAGGACTAACAAGTACAGCTTATTCACTAGGAATTGCAGCTATATCAGAATCACAATGGCACGAGGGTACAGGTAAATTCGGAGATGTTCCTAAAAATACAGATGGTGCTAGTTGGATAAATAGAACTAACGCACCGGGTGCTCCAGCTAACGAGTGGAAAGTTCCTGGTGCAGGTGTATATAGTGAAAGTGCATCAGCACAAACATTTAATCAAGGAGTTTCACGTGATATTAATGCTGATGTAACCGATATAGTAAATGGTTGGTTAGATAGAAGTTTAGATAGTGGAGAAGATGGTGTACGAATTGCTTTTGCTGGTGTTCAAGAAGTAGATACATCACATTTTGGTGAGTTGAAATATTTCTCAAGAAATACAAATACAATATATGCACCAAAACTTGAAGTGAAATGGGATGATCATGCAATTATAACTGGTAGTGCTACTGGAAGTTTAACTCAAATGACATCAAGTGGATTAGTTAGTAATGATATTTATATGATTGGTTTAAAAGATTCATATAAAGAAAGTGATAAAATAAAATTTAGATTACGTCCGAGAGAAAAATTCGTAAAGAAAACTTTTTCGACATCATATCAAACAGCTACAGGTTCTTATATACCAGAAAAATCAGGTTCTTATTCTATTAAAGATGTAGCTGCAGATGAAACAATAGTTCCATTTAGTGAATATACATATTTGAGTTGTGATTCAAAATCAAATTATTTCATTCAATGGTTAAATACTTTTGAACCTGATAGAGTTTATAAAATTTTATATAAGTTAACATATGATGATGGGCAAGAAGAAATTATTGATAATGATTTTGAATTTAAAATAAAGAGGTAATGGGTTATGACTAAAGTAGAGTTAATAGAAAGTTTATTGGATTACATGATTAATTTGATAATTGAAAATTCTGATGATTATGAAAATTTTGATGTAGATAAATTTAGACGAATATTTTCTGGTGGAGAACTTATACATTCTGATGGGGTGTCTGAAACTGGAAACATAGTTGTTTTTCAAGAAGATTACCAGAAAAATTTAGTACCGGAAAGTATAGATTCGGTTTTAAATTCTACTGCTGATTGTCAATGGAATCAAACAACTCAAGTATATGATGATTGGGGTGATTTTGTTTCATTTGTTACTTACAATTCACCTGAAGATGAACATTGGAGTAATTATGATCAGAGTTTAAATCCTGATAATGCTCCTTATATTACAATAGAACTTGGTGAGTGTTATAGTGGTGAATATTCAGCTGTAATAAATATGACAGAATCTTTATTTGGATTTTTATCAAATTTTATAACTTTTTCAAATCAAAATTATGTTATTGATGTGGAGAAAGCTAAACAGATATTAGATACAACCATATTTGAATTAATACCTGTAAATATTACAAGACAAGCTAGAATAAATAAATTCTTTTCAGAGTATGAAGCTTTAAAGGGGTTAATACCAAATTATAGTTTAGATATTGATACGGATGATATACCAGATACATGGGCTTCTAACATTTCACAAAATCAAGATATACATCATAATATGAATGATATACAATCAAATGATCCTAATAATGGTAATATTGTTAGGTTAGACAGACATGGTGAACAAACAATCAATGAAGGACAAACACTACAATCATTACGGGATGATTTAAATAATTATTTAACTGATATTGACAAAACAATAGTAGTTAATCCCAATGATGAAAGACCAGAATACGAAAATAAATCAGAAGGTTATTTGAGAATAAATGGACTAAATCAGGGAATCATAATAAAACAAGAAGAGGGTCAAAATTTACCATTTGTAGGACCAGATCCACATAATCCTTATTGGATGGAAAATGGTTTTACTATAGCTATGTGGGTTAAATTTCTTAATAAAACGACTACAGGAACTTTATTTAATTTGGGTAATCCGTTTTTTGGCTATGATGAAAATGGTGGGTATACATTACCATGTGGTCCTGGTGAATGTGAACCTGGACTTGTAAAACCAGCATTTGCTTTACAAACATTCACTATAAATAAAAATGATTTGGTAAAACCGGAATCTCAAAATTATGGTACGTGGGATGAATATGTTAATAATTTAAAACCATTGAGTAGTGATGGAGAATATCCTACAACATTTACACCATCTCAACCATTCTTCACGGAATCGGATGATGAAAGATTTATAAGGTTGGTGGTTAGAGATCAATATGGTTCTTTTTGGGATTCCCATGTAGGCAAATCAAAGGGTAGAAATGGTTTTATATCAAGTAGATATAACAATGAAGCTACTGTTAGAGGATTAGATGTTCCTGGAACACCCGCAGAAACAAATACATCTGAAACCTGTAGTGGTACAACAGGTGAATATTGTTATTCAAAATTGATAAACCATTATTCTATAAAACCTTATGATAGTAATTTTTCTCAAAAAATGTTGAATCATTTGCATATACCAGCCAATGTTAATGAGTGGTATTATATTGTTGCTAATTGGAATCCTAATATAAAAGAAAATAGGAAAGTACAATCGTGTGGAGCATCAGGTGAGGAATGTGCACCAGATGCATTAACAAGTCAAAGATATTTTGATGAATATTGGAGATGGCATGTAGATTACGGTGTGGATGGAAGTGAAGGTATAAAAGCTACCGAAGCAGATGTAACTTCTAATTCTGATTTGAGAGTAGGAAGTGATGCATCTTTACCAGAATCTGCCTGTCAAGAGATTTCAGATGATCATCCTGATTGGCCATATTGTTATAAAAATATAGGTTCATACATTCACAATTCGGGTGAAGGTGCAAAATGTAAAGTGGAAATTATTTCTAGGAGTGATTTGCTTAGAGCTAAAGGCTTCAAAAGTTAATGTGGGAGTAATAAATGCCTACATCAGAAAATGAAAACATAACATCTATTCTTCCTGATTATCTTAATATTATAGATAACCAATCAAGGAACTCATGTTCATGTACTCCTGCAGGAAATGACGAAGAAAGAGAAGAATGTATTATATTTTCAGACGATTGTGATTGTGCATTTCAAGCAACTTGTTCTGGTGAATGTGAATGTTCATGTGAACCTATACCTCAATCATGTCAATGTGATGAGAATGGTGGAATACTGTACGATTTCTGTCAAGGGGAAAACTTTATACCTATATGTCAAGAAGTTTGTTTACCAAATGCAGATGTAAATCAAGATGGCTTAACTAATGTATTAGATGTTGTTCAAATAGTAAATGCAATCCTAAATGATACGTGGGCTCCAGGTTCTTGTGAATATATAATTGCAGATATAAATCAAGATGGTTCATTAAATGTTTTAGATTTAGTAGAATTAGTAAATGCTATACTGGGTAGTTCAAGATCTAATGTAGGTTCTAATCCACGTGAGGAAACAGAAATATTAAACGATTTTCTAAACTCTACGACTGGAAAAATCGATTTTCCTTCCAACGCTCCTGTTGTATCACTTTCGGACCTAGGAGAACAAAAAAATATTTTAGAAATTTTTAAAAGGAGATTAATAACACTTACACGTACAACAAGATTTACACCCACTTATAATATACCAACAAGTAGAGAGGAATGTAATTGTGAATGTACTCCAACAGTACCCATCACGTGTGAAGATCAAGGTTTAGTTACATGTCAAAGTATAGATGAATGTGCTGATACAATAGAAGATTGTCCTTGTATAGATCAAGGTTTACTTGAATGTCCTGAATGGACAGATTATGATTGTTATACATCTCCGGGTTCACAATATGAAGAATGTATAGCGGAATGTCCAGAATGTGATTGTGATGATGTAAATTGTGAAGAGTGTGGGTTTTATTCTAGTTGTTCAAGTTGTTGTGATGAAAATCCTGATTATGTATATGATCCAGAAAACAATGGTTGGGTATATTGGGCAGGTGGTCCATGTTTAACTGACGATGGTACTTGTGATTCTCCTGAACAGTGGTGTCAGGATAATCATTGTAATCCTGCATGGTATGCCGATGAACTTACAGAAATTTATAATATTTTAGTTGAACAATATGAATATGGTGAAACTGGTATAACAAATCAATTGGCTGAAGATTTACAAATAATATTAAATAATCTTCAAGAAGAAATAAATTCGTGTACTGAATGTAATCAATTTGAAAATTGTTATCCATATTGGTATAATACATATGGCTTGGTATATGATCATTATTTGACAATAGCTGATTTTCTTGAAGAATATGATCAATTTACTATACCTCCTGAAGGTAGAAATAGAGATTATCCACCAAATAGTTTGTGGCTTACCGATAGAGGTAATGATGAATATACCGTAAACATTAACAGTAGTGATAATATAAGTGCTTTTGAACTTGTTATGGAATCTGCTGGTGATATTGTTAGTGTATATGGTGGAGTAGCAGAAGAAAATGGTTTTATATTTTCAATTGATGGAAATCTGGTGTATGGATTTAGTGACGTATTAGATAGTTTGAATCTAACATCGAGTGTTATTCCCCCACAAGAAAGTGGTGAGTTATTTTCATTTACATTATCAGAATTTCATTCACCTCCACAAAGTATAACTATTAATAGTATAGTTGACGAACTTGGTGAAGTTTTAGATTTTCAATTTGTAACTGAAGATGATGAAGTTGAACCACCAGAATCACCATTTGAATTTAATGATCAGTTTGCTAATAATTTTATACTTTATATTGAAGAGTTTGTAACTGTTATTGAAAATATGAGTGCTACAATTGAACTTTTAAATGGAACGATAACTGAACAAGAAGGCTCGATAGAAGATTTACAAAATTTGTTAACATCATTAGAAGATACAATAGAAACTTTAGAAGGACAAGTAACAACTTTAGAAGGACAAGTAACAACTTTGGAAGGATTAGTAGGTGATAATATATTAGATTATACATATTTAGCTGATTATTTAGGTTTATCATATACTATTTCATCTGATGATATACAGGCTAATTATAATTTGGATAATGGTAGTATAACTTGTGAATCATATAATGATCCAACAACAGAATCATCAAATTGTTTAAGTAATAATGCTTGTGATGGTTTGGTTGCTGATGTTGATATGCCCACTATATATATTGAACCTGGAAGATTTACGGGAATTGCAATCCCTCCAGTGACAGATTTGAATATAAATAATATAATGAATCAATCACTATTTCAAGATGTGGATTTAACAGTGGGGTGTCAATGGTGTGATGGAACACAAATTGTAACTGATAGTTTTTCTAATGCAGGTATACCATCAGGATTTTCAGGAGCTACTTATCTACAAATATTCGAAGATATGGGTATGGTGCCTTGGGTTGGTGATGATTCATTTGGGGGTGGTTATTATTATTATATATTTACACCGGAATCTAATCCCAATAATCCGGAGGGTTGTTGTAATGCTGGTTATTTTAAATTTTCTAATACTCCAGCTCAAGATGTTATAATTCAAACAGGATGTATGGATGAAAATGCACTTAATTATAATCCTAATGCAACTATAGATGATGGTTCTTGTGAATATGAACAAATGATACTTTATCCACCATATACAATTAACTGTTCAACAGATGTAGAACTAGGAGATCCACAATGTTGTGCTAGAGATTTTCAAGGTGGGAATTGTATTATTGATGATGTTTGGGAAGTTATGATATGGTGGGCAGATGCTCACGCGGAACAAGGTGCCGCATCTAATTTCTATTGGAGATATGATATCGAAAGTTTTAATCAGTTTTGTAGAAACAATGGTTATAATTTATATGTAACACATGAAGAACAAGGTGAGGAATATTGTGAAACTGCACAACACCAAGATTTTGATAATGCACATATACTTTATCATTGGAAATCAAATGTACAGGTGTGGGAAATAAATACTTCTTTAGAAAATCTTTTTCAAACTTATTGTGGTGGTGATGATAATTCAACATTTATTACATCTATAACTTGTAGTATGTAGTGTGGTATAAATTAATGAAAAACATTAAAATAAAATATTTATAGATGAGTAAATACAGGAAAAATATATGGCTTTAACATTAACAGGTACTTTAACACTTCCAAATGGTGCATCGGTTGAACATTCCGATATAGATCAACCTGCGCAAATAAAAGCATATGCTAATGGTGTGGAAGCTGGTACTGTTAATTTAGCTGGCCAGTATGTTACAAATGAGGATGGAAATCTATGTTTTGCTGGTTTATTACAAATTTTTAATTTTCCTTCTCAAGATGGTAACACCTTAACTTTTAAATATGGTGAACAAGATTTAATTGGTAAAACAGCATTTGGTGATGCTGGAGTTGAATTACAATTTTCTATACCAAATCAAACTACACCTTTTAATTTAAATGGTGGAACTCCATTTCAAATATATTTTGATGTAATAGAAACATGGGGTTGTATGGATATAAATGCAACCAACTATAATCCTAATGCAACACATAATGATGATAGTTGTGTATATGAGGATCTTTCTGATATCTTTATTTCGGAAATTCATTATACTGTAGATGACAATGCACAGCCTACTTTAGGAGAATCAACATCAGAATATGCATGGGAATTTTTTGAGATATATAATCATTCCGATACAACTTTATCACTTGCTGGATTAGGTATTTCATTTTTTACTTCAGCTGAATATAAAAGAAATGGTACACTTTGGCCAGACGGAATGCCTTCTGACGCTACGATAGGACCATATGGTAGAGTAGTGTTTGCAAACAGAAGTGATACCTATAATGGAACTTGTTGGTGTATTGATTCTGATACATATCTTTGGACAGAAAATTTAAATTGTGATTCAACTTGTCCTAATGAAGGTGATGAATATAGATCATTTGAACATTTAATAG
>MDSZ01019301.1_pt1 | contig 10244 bp, 9 predicted proteins | sample 811201 | NCBI WGS metagenome assembly MDSZ01 (sample SAMN05326647, study PRJNA326480) | marine metagenome | isolation source: seawater | place: Indian Ocean: North | collected 2010 | reverse complement strand
TGCTCAAGTTGAAGTGAGCAAAGCAATCTTTAGAATATTTCAAAATATTCTTTGTGCTCCCAATCGGTTACTTCAGAGAAAAACCTCTCTATTTCTGCGTACTTAATGGCTAGTATATAATCGATAAATTGGTCGCCCAGCACCTCACGATATAAACTACTTTTACTTAGTTCTTCGGCTGCTTCCAAAATTGTTTTGGGTAACAATTCCGCCTCAGCAGTATAAGGGTCTTCAGTTGGCGCAGGTGGTGATAATTTTTTATCAATACCATCTATTCCAGATACTAACTGGGACGCCATATAAAGATAAGGATTAGCCGCAGGCTCACCAACCCTGTTTTCTATTCTTGTTGCGGGATCATTGGTTCCGGCACCTACCAAGCGCAACATTGCTCCTTTATTATCTTTCCCCCAAACAATACGATTTGGGGCCAAGGAATTTGGCTTATAGCGTTTGTATCCATTAATAGTAGGAGTAGTAAACAAGTTACTGGCTTTTGCGTGTTCCAGTAAACCGGCTAAAAAGTTAGCACCAACTTTTGAGAGTTCTTCCTTACTTGACTTTGGAGCAAGAGCATTACCCCCATCCTTTAGGCTATATAGACTTTGATGAAGGTGCCAACCACTTGAAAAAGAATTCTCTAACCCAGGTCTACACATAAATGTCGCGTGATATCCGTGCCGCCTGCAAATTTGTTTTACGGCATTCTTAAATAACATCATTTTATCTGACGCCTCTAAAGCAGGCATGGGCTGAAAAGTGATCTCAAATTGGCTAGGACCGAATTCAACCTCAAAACTGCGTAATGGAAGGTTTAACCCTTTTAAATTAGACCGGATCAAACCCAACACTTCTTCAAACTCATCTAGCCGTAATTCCGTTAGATAATTAAAACCGTGGGCAAGTAACTCTACTTCTGGTGGAGTGGGGGGCTGTGTGGCATCAGCAGGGTTTAACATCGGGTCCTTCAACTTATAAACATGGAATTCGACTTCAAGTCCCACCAAGTACCCCATCTTCTTTTTTTCTAACCTTTGCAGCTGATTTTTTAATATTGAACGGGTAGAAAAAGGAATTGTTTCTCCATTTGAAAAATAAATATCACATAGCATCCACCCAATTTTTGGAGCCCATGGAAGTATCTTAAAAGTATGGGGTAGGGGCAGCATAATAAAGTCCCCCGCATTACTCATTTCTGTTAAATTTAGGCCGCCGCCTTCTTGAAACACAGGAAATACTGTTTTATGAGAAGTGTCTTTGGCCAAGAGGGTTGTAACACATGTGCAACCGTTACGAATTGCCTGTGGCACCTCTTCGGGTACGATTGATTTGCCCCGTAATATGCCATGCTGATCAGGAAATGATAATCTGACGGCCTCTAAATTATGTTTATCGATCTGTTTCTGCACCTCTTGAATATATTTTTCTTGGTCAGGCTCCCCAAGACCATAAGTCTCAGCAAAATTGGTCCGGCCCATATTATGCTTAATAATCTTTTTCACTTAAGAATCCCTCACGAAGTCTATTTTGAAGTCCAAGCAGCACTTTTGCGCCTATCCAACTCAAAGGATTGCCAATCCTCTTTCCAACTGTTTCTCGGTGTAGTTGTGTCAATCGCCACTGGTCCGATACCTTTGAGATCTTCGTTATCTGAGTTAAACATAAATGGAGTGGGGTTCCCCTCCATAACTTCCGCAATACTCCTAATCAAAACTTTTCTAAACCTTATTATTCCTTTATCAGCTGCTCCCAAATGTTCATTCTCTCGATTAAAAATAGCGCCCGGACTCTCAACGGCCCATTGATCATGAACATTTATATCCATACCCATGCCTGTATATGTTTTTGTTCTCTGCTCCTCCGGGTCATAGCCATAATTATTAGTTTTATTTATTTTTGGCCTATAATCTGGGAAAGTATAAAGATCTCTTCGCTGCTCACCCATAATCTCCTTATCTACTTCCTTCTCATATGAAGTAAACATTGCGTACCACCAAGAGTGTGTATCATCGATGGGTACGTGCCACTGGGAAATAACCATATCATTAGTCATAGGTATAACTATAAGGTTAGGAAAAACTAAATTGGTGACTCTAACATGCATAGTGTCCTTATCTATGTCCCGCGTAGTGAGCAATCGCATCCCAAATTCTGTGTTTTCGATTTCTATATTAGGCCGATTATATTCTCTAAGAACCGCAGTAACATTCAACACACCTTCGCCACTTTTTCCTGCAAATTGAAGACCATACTCTGGATCATGGTCCTCCAGATAACGATGAAGGTAGGATGCATGGCTAGGATCAATCCCGACTTCAGTAGCTTGTAACCAATTGCATTCCAAATAGCCTTTAAATGCAAAGGAATGGGCGTCGGGGGCCTGAAGACAGTCAATCTCTGGGAGGGAAGGGGGTGTGCCTTCACCCATATAGGTAAATATTATGCCATTTCTCTCGACACATGGATAAGCTTTTATCTTAATTTTGGTATTGAATTTACTTCCCTCCGGCTCAGCTGGTTGATCAAGACATCGTCCATCCACATCAAACAACCACCCATGAAAGGGGCACCTTATGCCACCATCTTCTAAACGCCCATAGCACAGATCGGCACCACGGTGGGGACAAGCCCTATCAATTAGACCATAATTTCCCTCTTCATCTCTAAAAACAACTAAATCTTCACCAAAAATTCTAACTGCTTTGGCTGCTCTAAAGGATGTGAGTTCTTCAGTTAAAGCAGCGGGTTGCCAATAGTTCCTAAGAAGTTGGCCGCACGGACTATCATTCTCAACCTCAGTAACTAACTTATTTTGCTCACTCGATAGCATTTCTTACCTTATTAATTTTAGTTTCCTAGATAGTAATTATTATTCTCCTAAAGCCATAATTTGGCGTTCTTGGCAGTACTTATTCTATATTTTTTGTAAATTTCAAGCAATTACCGCCATAATTTAAGTTGAAGCTTCATTTTTTCACTTAATTTTGCTTCTAGGTTTAGATCAGTTTGGCCTATCCTTTTCAGGTCTAACAGCCTCTGATCTGGTTCAGTAAATACATCAATAATTGGGCGAATTACCCCCTCAAATTCTTTTGGAAATGCAATAGCCATACCCGATGTTGTCCTAAACAATAAACTTCCAAATAGATCTTCTTGACTCGATATAACCTCTGTAAATGCTTCGATCATAGAAAAATTAATCACATCATGAAAAAGGAACACACATTTTTTTGCTGTCGATTCTCTGCAGGCGTAGAAATCCAAAAGTAACTGTTTGGATGTATGCTCCCCATCTATGAATACAAAATCAACCTGATCGTTAAAGTAGCTTTCAATTATTTTATTTACATCATCTGGACTTGTTCCAATGACAGCATGCGCGTTTAAGTTAGATTTTCTAGCCAACGCATTAGTAACTTCTATACCCCTTAATTCGTCTGGACTAGGGCAGGCATCAATAGCGACCACCTTTGCCCCTGGGTTTAGTAGAGCCATTGTTAGCGTACTCCAACCAAAGGCATTCCCAATTATAAAAATATTACCAGGAGTATATTCTTTAAATAAGCATTCTAAAAAATATATCTCTGTAAAGGAGAGGCCTCCGCCCACGCACAATAATTGGTCCCCCTCATATATCTTTGTGCCAGAAAATATATAACTAAAGGGAATACCCTTATTATTAAATCCTTCAAAATGACTAGGATTTAAACTACTTTGCACAGAAAACCCTGCGAACTGGTATAACTGAACGAGGTCAATGACTGTACTCATAAGATACAACCCATTAATGTGTGAGGGTTTTCTTTATAATATCTGCACCTTTTTCAGCAATCATAATAGTAGGGGCATTCGTATTTCCCCCAACAATTCTGGGCATAATGGATGCATCAATTACCCTTAGGTTCCGTAAACCTCTTACACTTAAATTCGAATCTACTACGGCGTCTTCGCCCACACCCATTTTACATGTTCCAACAGGATGATAAACCGTTTGGGCGTTTGCTCTGATATATTCCTTCCAATCTTCATCTGTCTGAACTTGGGGCCCAGGTCTAAACTCCTTGGGTTTAAGATGAGAAAACTCGCGAGAAGAAAGAATTTGTCTTGATGTTTTGATAGCAGCTACCAAAGCCTCTAAATCTTCCGCTGCATCCAACATGTTTAGGTCAATTATGGGTGCCTCGCTTGGATTTGGGCTTTTTATTTTAACAGAGCCAGTACTTTTTGGGCGGAGCAATATTGTATTTAATGAATAACCATGTCCATATGCCAACATATTTGGTGGAGGCTGTCTAAAAGCTGGCATAAAAATGTGCTGAATATTTGGATGCTGGAGAGATTTTTCAGTTTTAAAAAAACCACCACATTCCATGATATTACTAGCAAAGAGACCTCTTCTTCTAAGAAAATAATCAAAGCCCCATGCAGCAAGCTTGGGTAATACTGGAAAGGAAATTCCATATGGTGATCGACTGGATGTTTTGACGTAAATGGTACAAGAAGCATGATCTTGCAAATTTTCTCCGACACCCGGAAGGGGATGAATGGTATTTATTCCAGCTTTCGACAGGGTGCTAGGGGACCCAACACCGGATCTCATTAGAATAGAGGGCGAACCTATCGAACCTGCACACAAAAGGACTTCTTTCTTTGCTTTAATTTTGAACTTGGTATTACCTCTAGAAACCCTGATCCCAGTCGCCTGACCATTTTCCAGAGATACACCTTCAACCTCAATATTAGTCATAATTGTTAGATTTTTTCGGTGTTTTACCGGCCTAAGAAATGCTACGGAAGCAGAGTTTCTAATTCCTTTGGTCATTGTAGATTGATAGTGACCAACACCCTCTTGCTGAGTCCCATTAAAATCTTGATTAAAATGAAACTGCAACTGTTTTGCGGAGCTAAAATAAGCCTGGTTAACAGGATTTGGATCATCAAGTCTTCGTACATTTAATAATCCGTCGGTCCCATGCAACATAGAAGATTTAAAATTATGGTTTTTTTCGGATTTCTTAAAATAGGGTAAAACGCTCTGCCAGTCCCATCCAATATTACCATTTTCTGCCCAATTATCATAATCTGAAGGGTGCCCCCGTACATATAGCATTCCGTTAATACTACTAGTGCCTCCAAGTGTTTTTCCTCGAGGGATATGGATTGCCCGTCCATTCATATTGTGCTGGGGACTAGAAAAATATTGGGAAGTATATTTTTTATACTTCATTGCATACATTACACTTATTGCGGGTTTTAGAAACCAACTCTTATCTGACGGTCCAGCCTCAATTAGACATACTCTTATATTCTGGTTCTCTGACAATCGGTTGGCTAGTACACATCCCGAAGAACCACCACCAACAATTAAATAGTCAAATTCCCTCTCCGGCATAATAGTTAATCTCATAAATAGTCAAAAGGCTGGTTTAATCAGTCGTAGGGGTATACCCCTGGCTCCGGTATCCAATTATCCACTAGATTATTTATTCCTGACCTAGCCATTATTTCCCAAGCTTCCTTTGCTCCAGCGCCAGTATGGGGAGTCCCCATAAAATTAGGTAATTTAAATAAGTCTAAAACACCAGGAACTGGCTCTACCTCAAAAACATCCATATGTGCCGCGCTTATTACTCCCGACTTTAGCCGGTCATAGAGGGCCTTTTCATCTACGATTCTTCCTCTAGAGGTGTTTACCAGATAAACGCCTTGCTTAAGCTTATCTAAAACAACCTCGTCATATAAACCAATTGTAGAACTATTCCTACTCACATGTATGGAAATGATATCGCTTTCTTTCCATAATTCTTCAGTGGAGACTGCTTTAACATTAAATTCTGAGTAAAAGTCTGAATAATCTTCGCGATCATGGGCTATTATTTCTACTTGAAATGGTTGCAAACGCTTTACGACCTCTTTCCCAACATTACCGCACCCGTGCAGGCCAACGATCTTTCCCTTAAGAAGTGACCCTCCACCTCTCCGCTTTGGCCACTCTCCTTTATGGAGTCTCTCGCTCAAATTATGAAAATTTCTTAAAATATTTATCATAGTACTGATTGTCATTTCGGCTACGGCATCTTTATTAATACCAGCTACCCAACCCATCCTTACGCCGTGTTTTTTCAATGCAACTGGATCTAAATGGTCGGCTCCAGCAGAACAAAGAGCAATAATTTTTAGCTCCGGCAATGCTGTCAAAACTTCATCGTCAATACGGTCCAAACCTATCAGGGCTGCATCATAGCCTTTGCAAAATTCAATAAAATCTGCCTTATTTAACGGATCAAAAGTATCTTTGAACTTACTGTCAGGATATTTTAATAATAATTCTTCCTGGAGATAAGGTAATAGATGAAAAAATGGACTTGTAACTGCTACCCTCATAAATTTTCAACCCTAGTTAATTAGACTTCTCTAATAAGAATAAATTTTATAAAATAAACCAGAAACCAGTGTATGATTTCCTCATTAATTATAGTGTAATAAGTTATTAAGAAATAGCAAAATTCTATGTATGTAGACAGCCATTGTCACCTAAACTATACCGGTCTTGTTGAGCACTTTGATGATGTAATTCAAAGAGCCAAAGATGCCCATGTCTCACATATGGTTTGCATTTGCTCTAGACTCGATGAGTTTCCATCCATAACAAAACTTACCGAACATCACGATAATATATATTGTTCTGTAGGTATTCACCCACATGACTGCGGAGAAAGTGAGATAGCGAGTCCCAGTCAACTAGTTGAGTTGGCTAGACACCCCAAAGTCATAGGAATAGGTGAGACCGGCTTAGATTTTTTTTACGAGAATAGTCCTGAGGAAAAGCAAATAGAAAATTTTAAGAACCACATTAAGGCGGCTAGAGAGACTAATCTTCCAATTATTATTCATACAAGAGAAGCAGATAATAAAACAATAGAAATTCTTAAGAAAACAACGCAGGAGGAGGGGCCCTTTCCTGGTTTAATACACTGCTTTTCTACCGATAAAAAAGTTGCAGACTGTGCACTGGAACTAGGTTTTTATATTTCTATATCAGGGATTATAACATTTAAAAATGCAGACAACTTAAGAGATATCGTAAAGACAATTCCACTGGAGAGATTACTAATAGAGACAGACGCGCCGTTTCTAGCACCTGTGCCTAAGAGGGGTCGGACAAATGAACCATCATTCATTCCTCACACTGCAAAAATGCTGGCTGATTTGTTTGATTTAGATAGTGAGGAACTAGGGAGAATTACTAGTAATAACTTTTTTAAACTCTTCACAAAGGCCCAATTTTAGTAATTTAGTATTAAATATCTAGCTTAAGAGTGAGTGCTAGATTATTGTTTTATAGTGCCTTTTTAATTTTAATCTATTTGTATTCATAATATATATTATGCGACAATAATGAAATAGCCTTAATTAGACTAGCAAGTTATCCATCCGAAAACGTATTAGATAACGTCCCTATTCCATCTACTGAAACATCGATAGTTACACCAGCCTTTAAAGGAAGAGCGCCTGGCCCGGTACCGCATGATATTATATCTCCTGGTTCGAGGGTCACGTCACTGGAGATTAGGCTCACCAACTCTTCCGGTTTATAAAACAAATCTTCTACAGAATAGTCCTGTCGAACTCTTCCATTTAGGTTTGCGGTAACCCGAGCAGTATCAAGCTCCAGTTCTGTCTCAATAACCGGTCCAAAAGGGCAAAAAGTGTCAAATGCCTTGGCCCTTGTCCATTGGCCAAAAGTCGGATCCTCATTAATAATTGAAAGAGCAGTAACATCATTCACACATGTATACCCAAAGATATGACTTTTTGCAGCCCCCACTTCTATCCCGGAGCAAGCCTTTCCAATTACTACTCCCAGCTCTGCCTCATAAACTATTCTGCCGTCATAGGATTTTGGTTTAACTATCTCCTTACCAGTTGGAAGATAGGTATTAACTGGCTTAATAAAGAAAAGTGGATGCTCCGGCTTATCTAACTTTAATTTTTTAGCATTAGATTTGGAATTATTCCATAAAGCGATAATTTTGGATGGTGAGCATGGTGTCAATATTTCTATTTCGTCGTAACTAACTATTTCATCGGTAATTTGGGGGTTTTCAAATAACTTCCCATCACATAGATTAACCGAACCCAGACCATCGGCAACCCCTACTCTTTCCTCTCCATTTATTCTGCAACGTAACCACTTGGCCATACCCTATTTATGCCTCATAATATGTTAGCATCTAGTTTTCCAAGTGTGTTTCAATGAGTCAATTGTATTTATCCAAATATATTTAAAATTATACCTATTAGAATTCATATGAAAACTGCCAATGGTTTAAAAAAGACGTCGACTTCAATTGAATACCTTATTCAAATAATGAGAGCTTTGCGTGACCCAGATAGCGGCTGCCCGTGGGATATTGAGCAAACTTTTGAGACCATTGCCCCTTATACGATTGAAGAAGCCTACGAGGTGGCTGATGCAATAAACCGCAGAAATATGTCCGAATTAAAAGATGAATTAGGGGATCTACTCCTACAGGTTGTATATCACACACAAATTGCTGAAGAACTTGGAGAGTTTAATTTTGAGGACGTAGCTAAGTCTGTTTCAGATAAAATGATTACAAGGCACCCCCACGTCTTTGGAGATCAAAAAATAGAAAGTTCTGAGGAACTCACAAAAAATTGGGAGAACCAAAAGGAAAGGGAAAGAAAGAACAGTAAGTCAGGCGGTGCTTTGGACGGTGTAGCGATGGCCCTTCCAGCTTTAATACGGGCCTACAAGTTACAAAAAAGAGCGGCTAGAGTTAATTTTGATTGGACAAATATTGAGGGTGTTATCGAAAAATTAAAGGAAGAAATTGCAGAGCTCGAATTTGAAATAAAAAAAGACAACAATAATCAAAATATATTTGAGGAACTCGGGGACATTTTGTTTTCTGCCGTGAACGTAGCTCGAAAGCTGAAAATTGATCCGGAACAGGCGCTAAGGGAAAACAATAAGAAGTTCATTAACAGGTTTCAGAAAATGGAAAATTTAATACAGGAGGATTCCAAAGATATTACAAAACTAACTGCGGATGAACTAGACTCTTATTGGAATAAAGTAAAAAAAATAAATAACTAATTCATCGAAGAAAAATATTTTCTACCCACCCTATTTAGCACCTTTGCGGCCCCAATCTAACTAAATCATAAAGGTATTTAGGAAACTCCGATCTACCCCCCTACCCCATATCACCACCAAACAGCTTAGGGCCTGTTTATAAGTTTAGGCGTTAGGATTTGGCATCTACCTATTAACTCTTTAAATAAGACCTTACCTTTTCCCAATCACTAATTTTATTAGTGACAATTAAACTTGGGTCACTTGAATTAGTCCATGCTGGTGAATAGCTCTCACCAGATTCACTGTAGGCAGCTAGTCCACCTGACTCTTTTATAATTAATGCTCCAGCTGCATGATCCCAAGGCTTAAGTTTATGGTATTCAGCAAAATGAATATTACCTCGTGCAATGTCTGCATATTCCATCCCTAAACATCTATATCGCTGTATACTTTTTGGATAATTAGCTTGGGTATGTTTCTCTAAGAGGTACTCTCTTCTTTTCTTGCCGATAGAAGCATCCATATCAGAAATCGGTAACTTAATGTTATCTGTCGAAAGCCTTATTCCATTTTCCCAGGCTCCCTGCCCCTTTATACCAACAAGCATTTTTTGATTGAGAGGGTCGTATATCCAGCCCATGCTAATTGTATTATTGGTATAATACGCAACTATGACACAAAAGCACCGTATCCCTTCGGAAAAGTTCCTGGTCCCATCCAAAGGATCAACTATCCACACAGGTTGTTTATCAGTTAAAAGATCTAAAATAGAGTTATCGGCGTAATACCCCTCCTCTCCCAACACACTTGAATTAGGAACTAGGTTGGTTAGGTCTTTTGTTAGTTTCTTTTCTGACTGTAGGTCGGCATCGGTAACGACCTCACCCGATTCTTTTTTTCTAATCTGGTTTTGATGCAAATGCTCAAACCGGCTTACGATCTCATCACGAGCAGTTTGTTCTATAATTTTGGATACTAATTCGATATCCGGAAGAGATTTTTCTAGGTTATTGTTTGTTATAGACGACACTGCAATATAATTCTCTTACTTGGTAAAAATGATGAAACTGTTGGTCAAACAATCAATTAACGGCAATATGTATTAAAAAAATGCAACTTACTAACACATTTTTTATTG
>MDSZ01041990.1_pt1 | contig 10245 bp, 14 predicted proteins | sample 811201 | NCBI WGS metagenome assembly MDSZ01 (sample SAMN05326647, study PRJNA326480) | marine metagenome | isolation source: seawater | place: Indian Ocean: North | collected 2010 | reverse complement strand
TTTAAAATCTAAGTCTAATAAATTTTCAGGTAGATTATTTCCTATAGCAATTTTTTCCATATATGTATCTGGGGCTTTAAGCAAATCTCCTTTATTAGCTACTGCTATTACTGAAAATGCATTCGGCTGATTATTAGCTGTAAACTTGGTTCCCTCCAAAGGGTCCACAGCAATATCAAATTTAGGACCATTTAGGGTTCCTAATCTTTCACCAATGTATAGCATTGGCGCCTCGTCCATTTCGCCTTCACCAATTACTATCGTCCCTTCCATATTTATTTTATTTAATTCTCTTCGCATAGGATCCACCGCGCCTTTATCGGCAGCGATTTTATCTTTTTTACCAATAAACTTTGAAGCACCTATTGCTGCTTTTTCTGTAGCTTTTACAAATAAATTAAGAAATTTTGGATCAATTGACATTAATTATCATCAATTCTAATTAATTTAGGTTTTTTTTTAACATATATTTTTTTTTCTATTATTTTTACAATTTTATTTAATGAACTATCTTTAGAATTATGAGTAATTATAATTATAGAGGAAATTTTTTTATTCTTATTTGGGTTTTGTACGAGTCTTTTTATTGAAACATTATTATTTGAGAAGATATTAGTAATATTTGAAAGTACTCCAGATTTATCCAAAACTTCAAACCTCAAATATGCTGAAAAAGATCTTTTTGAAATATTTTCAAATTTTAGTCTTTTTCGCTCTTTATTAGAAATTGAAAAAGGAAATTTTATATTTCCTCTTAAAATAGAAGATATATCAGAAACTAAAGCAGATGTTGTTGCGGCTGGTCCGGCACCCTCTCCTTGTATTATATTTTTACCAACTGGCTTTCCATCAACTATTACTGCATTTAATATTCCGTCAATACTAGCTACATAAGAACTTTTCTTTATTAGTGCAGGGTGCACACGTTGATATATCTTATTGCTTATTTGTTCTGAGTATCCAAGTAATTTTATCTTATAACCGAGTTTATTTGCATTATTAATATCAGTTTTGTCTATATTTTTAATACCCTCTACATGGATATTATGGTTTATAAAAGAATTAAAACATAAAGATGTTAATATTTTTAATTTTGATGCAACATCATCACCATTTAAATCTGAAGATGGATTAGACTCAGCATAACCTAGTTTTTTTGCTGTACTAAGAACATCTAAAAAATTTTTTTTATCCTTATCCATAGAAGAAAGAATATAGTTTGAAGTTCCATTAAAAATTCCATAAATCTTTTTAATCTTATTTGCTATAAGTCCTTCTTTAATTGATCTTATAATGGGTACACCTCCACAAACCGATGCTTCAAATTCTAAATTTACCCTCTTTTTTTCTGCAATTCTTGATAACTCATCACCGTATTTAGCAATCAAAGCTTTGTTAGCTGTAACAACATGTTTGTTATTTTTTAAAGCAGCAAAAACTAATTTTTTTGCAGGACCCTCAGATCCACCAATAAGCTCAACAATTAAATCTATATCCTCTTTTTTTGTAGAGTCTAAATAATTATTTAACCATTGTTTTTTGGGAACAATGAACCCTCTATTTTTATTTCTATTTTTGGCCGAAACGTAAACAACATTTGGGATACAATTATTTTTCTTAGAAAGTATCTTTTTATTTTTCTTTAAATATCTATATAAATAATTACCTATATTTCCTAAACCAATAATAGCTATATTCAATTTTTTCATAAAATTTATTTTCTTTTTGAAATATCTGGGAATCTTTTATTTTTTCCTTGTTTTATTAAATATTTTGATATTTCTTCAATATTACAGTCATCAAGTATTTCACAAATATCGATCTCTCTCTTTTTATTATTTAAGTTTTTATTATCAATCTTTTTATCTACTTTTAAAGTAGTTGTTTTTTTAATATTATTATTTTTTTTTGATAATTTAAGATTTTCTTTATAAATCTTTTTTTCTTTTTTATTTTTTTTTAAATTTTTTTTTGTGTCAATTTTAATCTTTTTTATCTCTTCATCTGAAAGTTTTCTTAACTTTTGTTTTGTTTGATTTTTTTTCTTAAAATAAATACTTTTTTTATCTATATTTTTATCATTTAAATTTAGTTGTACTAAATCAATTTCTTTAGTTTTTTTTTTATCTATAATCTTTACTTCAATTGTCAAATTTTCCTTAAAATATTGTCTTGCCTCTTCTTTGTTTACACAAATGTGATCACCACAAATCATAACCGTTTTTGGTTTGTTACAACCTTGAAAAAGAAAAGCTAAAAAAAATATTAATATAAGATTTTTCATTTTAAACCAAGATTTTCAGGCAATTTGTAAAGAATATTCATATTTTGTACTGCTTGACCAGATGCACCTTTTACTAAATTATCTATTGCAGATAAAATTAAAATTGTATTTTTAAATCTTGTCTCGCAAATTGAAATATTACAATAATTTGTATTAAGAACATCTCCTGATCCTATTTGTGAATTAAGTTTTGATATTTTTACAAACATTGATTTTTTATAAAATTTTAAGAGTGCGTTTCTAATTTTTTTAGCGCTTACATTGTTTCTTGGCTTTATATAAATCGATGATAATATTCCTCTAAATGTAGGTATTAAATGAGGTGTAAAAGTAAATTTTACTTTTTTTTTTGTGAGTTTTGATAATTCTTGCTGAATTTCACAAACATGTCTATGTTCTTTAATATTATATGCGTATATTGAATTATACAGATTCTTATGTTTAAATTTTTTTTCAAAATTTTTACCTGCTCCAGAATATCCTGATTTAGTATCAATTATAATTTCATCAGATTTAATCAAATTTTTTGATATTAATGGCTTTAACGCTATTTGAATCGAAGTTGGATAACATCCTGGATTAGAAATAATCCTATATTTTGATATTTTTGACTTATTAAATTCACTTATAGAATAAATAGAGTGTTTAATAAGTTTTTTTGCTTTGTGATTAATATTATAATTTCTAAAATATGTATTTGGATCTGATATTCTAAAATCAGCAGATAAGTCTATAAATTTTAAATTATTATATTTTCTAAAAGTTTTTTTAATAATATTTTGGGCTTCTCCGTTTGGTAATGATAGAAAAACTAGATCTAACAATTTCCAGTTGACACTTTTAACAGATGAAATTTTAGGTAAATTTCTTTTAATTCTTTTATCTATAGTTTTAACATTTTGGCCTATTTTTTTTGTTGCACATAGATACTCAATTTTTACTTTAGGGTGTTTAGATAGTATATAAACGAGGTCTAAACCTGTATATCCTGTAGCACCTATTACAGCTATTTTTAATTTATAATTTAAAGCCATATTGACTTATATCACTGTCTTAAAAATAATAAAATTAAATGATTATCTTTTAGAAAACTGAAAGCTTCTCCTAGCCTTCCTGTGACCGTATTTTTTTCTCTCAACAACTCTTGAGTCTCTAGTGGTAAGTTTATCTTTCTTTAGATTTTTTTTCAAATTTTCATCAAGTAAAATAAGTGCTTTTGATATACCTAAAATTATAGCTCCAGCTTGACCTGATAATCCTCCTCCTTTTACTGAACATTTAACATCATAACTGGTTGCAACTTGTGAGATTTCTAATGGTCTTGTAACAATAATCTGATGAACAGGTCTTTTAAAATACTCATTCATCTTTAATCCGTTAACGTGTATATTTCCAGATCCTTTCTTAACCCAAACTTTTGCTATAGACCTTTTTCTTCTGCCTGTAGCATATTTACTGTCTTTAAAATTTAATTTTATTTTGTTAATTTTGTTAGATGAAGTTGCTATTTCTTCCATTATTTTACTAGGTTTTTTCTATTTAAACTCTGAAAATTTATAATTTTTGGATTTTGTACTTCATGCGGATGATTATCGCTTTTATAAATCTTCAATTTTGTAAGTTGTTTTTTTGCAAGTGGACCACCAGGCAACATTCTTTTCACTGCTAGTTTTAAGATCTCCTGGCTTTTATTTTTTTCTTTTAAAATTAGTGGAGATGTTTCTTTTATTCCTCCAGGGTGACCTGTATGTTTAAAATACTTTTTATTTTTAAATTTTTTTCCAGTAAATTTAATTTTATCAATATTTGTAACTATAACGAAATCCCCGTTATCTATATGTGGATTATAAGTGGGCTTATTTTTACCCCTAAGCACTTTAGATATGTAAGAAGCCAATCTACCTACAGCTGCATCTTGGGCATTTATAACGTACCAATTTTTTTTTATATCTTTCTTTTTGATAAAGGGTGTCATAATTATTGGCGATAAATACCCACATATTTTGTTAATGTCAATTTATTTAATATGACAATAATAAAGATTTATTGAGGTAAAAACTAAAAAGATACTACCTATTTGATGAGCAGATGCTAAAAAAATATTTAGACCACTAATTAATGTTAATACACCTAAAAAAATTTGCAGTAATACAAAAAACAATAAAATAAACAATGGTTTATATAGTCTTTTATTTTTTTTTAAAAATATGTGGAGAGTCAAAAAAATTATATAAATTGAAATCAAATATGCTAAATTTCTATGATAAAATTGTACTAATGAATGATTATCAAATTCAAAAAAACTTTTGAAATTTGAAAATATTAAATCGTTAGGAAAATAGCTTAAGCCCATTAATGGCCATGTTTGGTAAATTTTTCCTGCATCTAAACCTGAAACAAAAGCACCAATAACAACTTGTGTAAAAATAAGTAATATTAAGAATAAATATGGAATATTTCTTTTTGATATATCGAAAAATATTTTGTTGGTTTTTTTTTTTAAATTCAATATTAACCAAAAAATAATTGAAATAATTATTAAAGCATTAAGTAAATGAACAGAAAGTCTGTAATGGCTTACAGTAATGTCATTAACTAACCCGCTCTTAACCATGTACCATCCAACTACGCCCTGTAATAATATTAATGCAAAAATAAAATAACAAATATTCATATACTTTTTTTCAATTTTATTTATAAAATGAAAATAAATAAGAGGAACAAGAAAAAAAATTCCAATTATTCTTGCTAAAATTCTATGAAAATATTCCCAATAAAATATTACCTTGAATTCTGATAGGGTCATATCACTATTAAGTATTATAAACTGTGGTATATTCTTATAAGATTCAAAATAGTTCATCCAAGCTTTTTCACCAATAGGTGGTAATATGCCTTTAAACAGTTCCCATTCTGTAATTGATAATCCTGAATTAGTAAGTCTAGTCAATCCACCAATTATTATTATACAAAATACTAATATTAATGATATTGTTAACCAATTAATAAATAGGGTATTTATCTTATTATTAAATTTAAACATTATTATAATATATACAGAATTAACTAATTCAAAAAAATTAAATTGTCGCTATGATAAATAAAAAGATTTTAAAAATACGAAAAGATTTAGATAAATTAGACAATCATTTTTTAAATTTAATAAAAAAAAGAACAAAATTAGTAAATAAAGTTTTAGAAAATAAAAGATACAAAAAAGATATTATTGATAAAAAAAGAATTAAAATCATACTCAAAAATATTCATAACAAGTCAAAAAAACTGAAGATAGATCCTGAAATTACGAAAAAAATATGGAAATCAATGATTAAGTCTTACATTGAATATGAATACAGAAATTTTAAAAAAAAATAATTAATTATTTACTGTGCGGTGGAAGTTTTTTTTCCACAAAAACCTCATGTTTTCGTGTATTAGGATTATATTTATTAAGTTTTAATTTGTTTTTTGCTTTTTCACCTTTTGTAGGTTTTTTGGCGTAGTAGACAAATTTACTGTCAGGATTTTTCTCCGGGACCATTCTTACTTTAACGTGAGTTTTTTTTGCCATAATTTTTTAAGATCTTAACCTTGTCAAGAATTATTCTACTTTTACTCTTCAAAAGCTTTTTATAATAATCAGCTTTTAAACTATAAGAATAATAATCGTCAAGTTTATTTATATCAGAATTTAACACATTTTTTACACCACTTATGGTCATTCCTTTGTCTTTTAAAAGAAACTTTATGAGTTGTATAATTTCTACTTGTTTTGGCGAATAGTATCTTCTTTTTTTTATAATTTTTGGCCTAATTTGTTTAAATTCTTTTTCCCAATATCTTAAAATATGATTCATTGGTTTTTTATTTTTTGTATTAATTAAATCTAATTTCTTTGATAATTCTGAAATTTGTATCAACTTATTCATCATTATTTATTAAGCAATTTTGATAAAGATTTTGAAGTTGTAAAACTTATTGTTTTTCTTGCACTGATAGTATGTTCTTGACCAGTTTTAGGATTTCTACCTTTTCTTTCTTTTTTATTAATCGTCTTAAATGTACCAATATTTTTTAAAATTAATTTATCGTTTTTAATACATTGATTTAAAGATTTTACCAAATCATCAACAATTTTTTTTGCAAGGATTAAAGGGAAACCTGTTAATTCTTTTATTTCCAAGGATATTTCTTCTTTTTTTAAGTATTTATTTGTCACTTTTTAAATGGCTTAAATTTTCTTTTATAAGCCTCATTAAGTCACCTTTCACTATTCTATAACATAAATCTATAGAATAATAAAAACCTATTGAGTCTATTCCACCATGACTTTTAACTACTGGACCATTTAAACCTAAAAAGATTGCCCCATTATATTTCCTAGGATCTAATTTCTCTTTAAATTGTTTAAGTGAAAAAAAGGAAAAAATTAAAGATAATTTTGTTAATGACTTTTTTAAATTATCTGTAATAAATTTTGCTGTACCTTCTGCAGTTTTAAGAGCAATATTTCCTGTAAAGCCATCAGTTACTATAACATTCGTTTCGGCTTCCATAATTCTATTTCCTTCAATGTATCCTTTAAAGATAAAATTATTTTCATTACTTAAGCCACTTAATTTTTTGTATGTTTTTTTTAAAACCTCAGTCCCTTTAATTTCTTCAGAACCTATATTGAGCAAAGAAACCATTGGATGAGCTTGTGGAAATAAAGATTTATATAACGCAGAGCCTAGTTCAGAAAAATCAACTAAATTTTCTTCATCACATTCTATGTTTGCTCCTAAATCAAGAACAACATTCATCCCATTTTTATTTGGCCAGAGACCAGCTAAAGCTGGTTTTTTTACTTCACTCATCATCTTTAAAATCATTTTTGATATTACTAACAGCACCCCCGTATTTCCTGCTGATAAACTTATGTCAGCATTTCCATCAATCTGAGCCTTAATACAATTCCACATGCTTGTATTTTTTGAGTTTTTGATAGCTGTTAATGGAGTTTCTGAGTCTGATACAACGGAGTCAGTATGAACAATTTCAATAAACTGACTTGAAATATCGTATTTATTTAATTTTTCTTTAATTTTATTTTCATCTCCATATAATTTAATCAAATAATCATTGTTTTTATTTTTTTTTAGAAAAAGTTTCACCCCTTTGAGGGTTTTATCAGGTGAGTTGTCTCCGCCCATTGCATCAACAGCAATAGTTATCATTTTATTCATAGATCGTATTAAATATCTAAAATTTTCTTACCGTTATAAAAACCTGATTTCAGGTCGACGTGGTGTGAAAGTCTATACTCACCACTTTTCTTATCTTCAACTATATTGGCTGATAAAATTTTATGATGAGATCTTCTCATTTTTTTTTTTGAAATTGATGTTTTTCTTTTCGGTACAGCCATTGTTAATTCCTAAAATTTATTGCATCTCTTATCATATTATCAAGAGATATATCAAAGCAAAAATTATAAAAATTATTGAAATACTGTTCAAAATCAGCAAATTTTTGATTATTTCTACCATTAAATTCAACAAAATACTTATTAATCAATCTTTTGTTAAGTTCAAATCTTCCTTGATTATCTTTATTGATTTTTAACAAGATATCATAAAGTATTTTATTTAAATCTTTCATTTTTTTATTTACAGCAACATCGCCAAAACCTAATTCCCTTAAATTATTTTCAATATTATGAAATAACGAGTCATAAGATTTTTGACTGAATTTTTGCTTTTTTTGTTTATAAATAATTAGAATTAAAGAAAAATGAAAAAACATTAAATAAATACGAGTTTCAAAGCAATCTTTAAGATTTAAATCCCTATAAAAAAATATATTTCTAGATAAGGAAAGTAAAGTGTTATACAAGATCAAATTATGCTCTTTTTTTATAGATATCATTTTAAAAAAATTTTATTTATAATTTTTTTTATTTTAAATGGATGTCAATTTCAAGAACCAACTAAAAATCATGGAATAGTTTTTCTTGAGAATAGGTCGGAAAAGCTAATATTAAACAAAACTAACAAAAATGATGTTTTAAAGATTATTGGGCAGCCTCATTCAAAATCTATTAACAATGATAATGAGTGGATTTATATTGAAAGAGTTTTGACTAAAGGTGAATATCACAGGTTAGGTCAAAATATTCTTAAAGCTAACAATATATTAATACTTAATTTTGATAAATATGGAATTTTAAAACAAAAAAATCTTCTGGATAAAGAAGATATTAAAAAGATTAATTTTTCTAAAAAAAAAACTGATAATACACTTACGCAAAAAAGTTTTGTACAAAGTTTCCTTGAAAGCGTGCGAACAAAAATGTATGGAAATAGGTAAATTGTTTTAGTGAGCTATTACTGCTAATAAAAGAAGAGCAACAATATTAGTAATCTTAATCATTGGGTTCACTGCAGGGCCAGCGGTATCTTTGTATGGATCACCTACAGTATCACCCGTTACCGCAGATTTATGTGCTTCAGACCCTTTTCCTCCAAAATTACCATCCTCAATAAATTTTTTTGCATTGTCCCAGGCTCCACCTCCTGCCGTCATTGATACAGCCACAAAGAGACCTGTAATTATAACACCTAATAACATAGCTCCTAAGGAAGACAGTGCTGCTTCCATGCCGCCGATTTGTAAGATTATAAAATAAAGAATTATCGGTGACAAAACAGGTAGTAAAGATGGTATTATCATTTCCTTGATCGCAGCTTTAGTCAATAGATCGACTAATCTACCATAATCAGGTTTTCTTTTTCCTTTCATTATACCAGGAATCTTTTTAAATTGTCTTCTGACTTCTATAACCACAGCTCCACCAGCTCTGCCAACTGCTTGCATACCCATTGAACCAAATAAATATGGTAACATCCCGCCAATTAATAAACCAGCGACTACAAATGGGTTTGATAAATCAAATGTAACATCAACGCCTTCAAGTGCAGAGCCAGATACACCAGAAAAATATTTTATATCTTCTGTATAAGCTGCAAAAAGTACAAGTGCACCTAAACCAGCAGAACCAATTGCGTAGCCTTTTGTTACAGCTTTTGTTGTGTTGCCAACAGCATCTAATGCATCAGTAGTTTTTCTTACGTTTTTTGGCAACTTAGACATTTCTGCAATACCTCCTGCATTGTCGGTTACAGGTCCATATGCATCTAAAGCAACAACCATTCCTGTTAATGCTAACATTGCTGTAACTGCAATAGCAATTCCATATAAACCAGCTAAACTATTAGTATATAAAATACCAGCTACAATAATTAATGCAGGTACTGCTGTTGCCTCCATAGATATTGCTAAACCCTGAATTACATTTGTGCCATGTCCTGTAGTTGAGGATTTTGCAACTGTTCGAACAGGTCTATAATCAGTTCCAGTATAGTACTCTGTAACCCAAATTAATAATCCCGTAATTATAAAACCTACAACTCCACAAATATAAAGATTTAAACCAGTAAATATCGCTCCAGCATTATTATTATAGGTTGATTTTAATCCAATAATTGAATCTGTTATAGGATACATAATAATCAAAGACGTGATAGCAGTTACAATAAATCCTTTATATAAAGCACCCATTATACTTTTACTTTTACTTAGTTTTACAAACCAAGTGCCAATAATTGAAGTAATTATGCAAGCACCACCAATCGCTAATGGATAAATCATTAAATTATAATCTTGAGGAGAAAAAATTGATGCTAAGACCATCGTCGCTACTATTGTAACTGCGTATGTTTCAAACAAATCAGCAGCCATACCAGCACAATCACCTACATTGTCACCTACATTGTCAGCTATTACTGCAGGGTTTCGTGGGTCATCTTCTGGAATTCCTGCTTCAACTTTTCCAACTAAGTCTGCACCAACATCAGCTCCTTTTGTAAAAATACCGCCACCGATTCTAGCAGAAATTGAAATACGAGATGGTCCGAATC
>MDSZ01010376.1_pt1 | contig 10245 bp, 16 predicted proteins | sample 811201 | NCBI WGS metagenome assembly MDSZ01 (sample SAMN05326647, study PRJNA326480) | marine metagenome | isolation source: seawater | place: Indian Ocean: North | collected 2010 | reverse complement strand
CCCATCTTTCATAGATAGATTGGATGGGTTTGTTTTTGTGTTTACGATCAATTGAGGGGTCTATTTGTAATCCTACCTTGAGATGACAACAATGTTGCTTACATTGTTCAAACATTACAATGTGTCCACTATGTAATAAATCAAATGCCCCACAAGTGAACCCAAATCTCACTTTAGACATTGACCTCACCCATCCTAGTTCCAAACTTTTTGCCCGGAATGTGAACTAGCATTTTCTTGTGTACCAATTCACTTCTAATAGCTCTAATTGTAGGTACTGCTAACCCCACCATTTCTTTCATTTCTGCTAAAGATGGTGGGTAGTCATTTTTTTCAATGTATCTTTTGTATGCGTAAAAAACGATTTTTTCATTTGGTGAGCTAAACATTAATATCTCCAATCTGACTTAATTGTGGGTTTCTTAGCTCTCTCTGACCTAGCAGGTTTTGCTGGTACTATTTTTTGAGGTTGAGCTTTGTAGTTTCTTGTCTTTCTCTCCAAAGTAAAAATTTCTTCACCTAATCCATCTTCATTATAAAGAACCCCTACTTCATGCATTCCCATTACATCCATAAGTTCAGCTTGAAGGCTCTCTCTTAACACTTCACATGATTTGATGGTTTTGACGCATTCGTATAAATCCAATGCGACTTGCTTGTGAGTTTCAGTAAAATTTACGATTGGTAAATCACTCTCACTTTTGGGAAAAGCTTCAGCACTATCTTGAGTGTCCATAGATGGATAATAGTCTGGACCCTTTTTGCGATTATAAAAGTCCTGTATTCTCTCAATAATTTCATTTTGCATTTCCTTATCTGGCTCATAAATGAATAGACGCAAAGATGAACCTCTATAAAGAACACTCACCATGACATATCTAGCTTTGTGTCCATGAGCCTCATAGCAAAGATGACCACCTTGAATTTGTAAAACACCTCTTTCTAATGGGGGTTCTTCTTCAATAGAGTGTTGGGTAGATTTAGCCTCTGTAAGAATTACATCACCCTTATGAAGTTGTATAAATTCTTTACCTTTAAGCTTACCCATAAAACGAATATTCTCAGTTTCATAGATTTTTTGATTTGCGTTTGATGTTAATATCCCATCTAAACTTACCTCAAAGAAATCTTCTTTATATCGAAAGACTTCAGTAATGTTTGAATTGACACTACAATTGAGATAATCACCACTAACATTTAAAATATTAGTTTCATGGATGTTCCCCCATAATGTGTATTCATTACCATCAAAAAATGCTAATGGCTGATAGTCAGCGTGATCATTTGCTAAATGCGATCTTAACAAACCATTTCTTTTTAGATACCTATTTAAACCCCATAGAGTAGGCAATACTGATCCTGTGATGAGATCATCACGAGTTAGTTTTCCAACCATTTCTTTCTCCGTTTATTGCGATAAATAAACGATAAAAGAGAGAGCTATAATTAGGATGGTTAAGACTGCCTCTATACAAGTCTGACCAAATGTGATTAGGTCAGGTGAGTTAGACTTCATAGAACTCCAAAACCTAGATGTTCTACTAATAATTTCTTTTAAGATAATATATATTATGCGTCTAATTTCACTAAACAGATTACCCATGCCTATATATATGCCTCTTTTAAAGCCTTTTATCATATTTTTCCTCATTTTAACCACATTTAGTCGTATGTAACTCTATTCTTGGTTACTACCACTAGATGTAGTGTTTCTAGTTTTGTTGGAAGTAAGATTATAAACTCTTACTTCCTTTTCTTTTTCAAGTCTAAGATCATGGTTTGCTTTAGTTATTAAACTTTTAAAACCCATAACTTTGACGTTATAACTAATATTTGCTTTTTTTATGTCTTTTAGGTCTTTAACTAATTGCTCTAAATGTTTGATAGCAAATGTTAGATGGTTAGTAGTCATAGATGGAATATCCAATCTTGTACTCTCATTCTCACCTAACAATTTTTCTCTATATCTATCCATATAGAATTTAGTTTTTCTAGCTTTTGGAGTTGATCTATCAGCATAATAACTTTCTTTTGCTAAATAATCTTCCTTATCACTACTGTTTCTAAAATTCATTAACAAATACTCCTTATACTTTCAAAATATATACAAAATTATTTTTGAAAAGTTTTTAGTATGAACCTCCGTTCATTTCGTAAACCCCTGTTCATTTCATGAACAGCAATTCGTCTCGCATTTCATGAACAGCAATTCATCTCGTGAACTCTCAATTGTATTGTAGTAGGTGTAAGCACCATCAACCATTATGGGTGATGCATAATAAATAAATAAGTTTTGGGAAACCTGCGATTGTTCTTTGTAGAACCATTCTGCTGTTATACTTTCTTTGAAAACATTGGAAATGAAACCTTTGCTCATATAAGGAAATATTTCTTTTATTTTCTTTTGGGTTGTGCCTAAATCTTTCAAAGTTTGTAAAATTAAAAAGCCAGCAATTAATCTTCTATTGTTATCGCCCCTAAAATAGATTGAACAGGCTCTTTGTTTTTTTTCTATGGGAAGTGGATTACCTTTGTAATTCAAAATGGAAATTTCTTGTGCAATGTTATTAATAACTAAATCTTTAGGTGGTGGTGTAGCCTGTATTTTTTTTGCCTTCATATTCATACTTTTACCAGATGTTTGACTTTTTGGACTAGCCGTTTTTGGATTGTTATTAAGTTTAAAGTCGTATGAACCTTCTGCATTTTCTGGACTTCCAGTTGGAAAATTGTTCCACTTCTTCATCTTAGAAACAGCACCTAATGATGTTTTGAAAACATTTGAATTATTTTGATTATTTGTCATCTTTTTCTCCTAGATTTTGATTAATAATTCTTCTTAAAACTTGGGGATACCATCTTGTCTTTCCTTTAAAGGTCAGTATTCCCCTCATTTCTAACTCTTGGCAAATTCCAAACTCTGTAACATTTGGGGTTTGCAATTTAATTTTTTCAATAATTGGCCAGACTTCTTTACGAAACTCCGCCCAACGTCTGACATTGCTCTCATGAGCCTTAGTCAATTTTTTGGTATGTTTTGTGTTCCCTATCTTCACCCCCTTCTCTACGGCTTTCTTTTGACCTCTCTTAATGCGATTTGATTGTTCCATAAGCTTTTGCTCTGCAATCATTCTCATACCTCTAAGAAAAGTTTGATTTGTAGCTGGGGAAAAGTTGGGTTTTAAATCAACACCAATAATCTTAACCTGGCTTTCTAACATCATTGTTATAGCTTTGAAATTTCCACTAACGATCACAAAATCATCCATGATCAAATCAGCAAAATTTGCTTTGGCTATGGAAAGAGCATTTTTCAGCCCATCCCAAGTTCTTCGGTTAGTTTCTATGACTTCCTCAATGATTGTCCAATCACCACCATTAAGATGAAAAATTATACTATCCCTAGACCTTTCATCATCCTTTAACAGATAGACTACTTTTCTTCCATAATGCTTAACCACCGTTTTCTCCTTAGAAAAGGTTAGCTGAAAATATGGGGATTTCAAGTTTTTCATGTTATTCATAGAAGTTGACCTAACGGTAACTTTTTTCATTAAGTTGCTTTATAAAATTTAAAATTTCATTTTTTTGGAACAAAGTTACATTGGATAATTCAATGTCATAAGTGATTGGACTATATTCAATTTCATCAATTGTGCCTTCCATTTTCCCATTTGGAAGTCTGTAACCCATCCCATCTTCTCTAATGTTATAAATGATTTTATTGGTCATTATTAACTCCTATACAAAACATTCGTGTTTTAATCCCTTAGATACCCATTGATCTATTTCCAAATCTATTTGCCTACGTTCTTTTCTATGATCAATTTTTGTGATAGAAATTTCTTTATCATCTGGTAATTTTTTACCCTTTAAAAATACCTTAATTTCTCTCTTTAAATCTTCAAAAAAGAAAACACTTCTACGCAATTCGGCATTTAAATTAGCAATCTCAATAGATAAATGTATGACTACCCTTTTAAAAGCATCAGCATTAAATGAAGTAATATTATTATCTTCATGACCAATAGAAATGTAGTTGTTTAATGCTCTTTCCTTTTCCTCATAAATAATTTCCATTGTTGTTAGCCATTCAGTTTCCTTTTCCTTACAAACTGCCATTAAGTCATCATCATCACTATGTCTTAAAGGATCAGAAAGAAAATTTTGTATGCTCAAACTATTTCTTTTAACCCATTTATTGTAAATGTGATTAATGGGGCAACCAGCAAATCCTTGTACGTCACCATCAAACTTAATATCAAAAGTTCTTCTAAATTGTGTTCTAAATACTGACATTATTTTTCTCCTTTTTTTCTCCATTGGTTGTGATATTTCATTGGGGGTCTGTCTTACCCCCAAAAAGATATCACCCCCTTCCTAGTGCTAATGTTGAACCGTTAGAGCCACTTCCGACACCCTTGTTTAAGGATGTTCTGTCCCCTGCACTTCTACCTGCATCTTTGGCAGTGCCAGAGTTAATAGTCATGCTTGACTTAAAACTCACTAGCTTCGGCCATTTCACTTTATGTTGTTTTTGTAATTCTCTATCAGCAACAACAACTAAACTAGTTCCATCAGATGCTTTTGGAGTATTTCTTAAAGCATCTCTTTTGCTATCACTAGCCATTTTGTCCAATCTATTTGCAATTCTTTCAGCCATAGAATTTAAAAATGTAGCTCTTATGCTATTTGCACTTACAAAAGCTCTTTCATACTCATATTCACTTGTGAGCATATATCTATTGAACTCAATATCCATTGCATTCCTAATTAATGAATACATATACAAGGCATTTTCTACATTGTGAGGCTCACCGAAAAGGGAAATTCTATTGCCAGTAAAAACTGTCTTTACATGGCAAAAAGTTTGAATCCCATACCAACAATGATTTACGGGGTGAAGTGGTGACTTATAATAATCGGTTTGACCACATTTAAAAGTTTTCTCAACATACTCAGCTTCGGTTACATCAAGTTCAGTTAATGTAACTTGGTACTTATCTTGTAGGTTTTTGAGTAAATAAGCTGCAGCTATAGCCTCTGCTTCCGTTGCACCTTGATCAACTGTCTTTGAGGTTAAAGCTTTCATCTTTTTTAAAATTTCTTTCTTATCCATTATACATCTCCCGTTAATTTTAAAACTTCTTGCCAAACTTTCTTTTGATATTCTTTATCTCTAGTAACAGCCCAAGCATGTTTATGTGATTTGCGAATGCTATCTACAGTTTGGTTTCTATTAATCCCATGAAGTATATTGTAAACATCACATTCTCTATCGTAATTTATTGTTTGTTTAGCCTCAAAAAGAGCTACTTGTAACTTCTCAAGCTTTCTTTCTAAATCGCTAATTTGGTAGTTTAAATTTATTTCTAAGTCATGTTCCATTACACATCTCCCTCTTCAATGTGGAGTTTGTAACCAAGTTGATCACACAAATCTTCAATGATGAATTTTTTGAATAGTGGTAAAACTCTTAGATTGTTGTCACTAAAATCTGGCTCTGTATTTTCATACTTAGCCTCATGGTCATCTCTAGTGTAGGTAGCTAACAAAGTTAAACTTTGAGCTATTGAGTTATCTGGTCTAAGAGCTATTTCAGTTTGGGTATAACCCTCGCCCACATGAATTTCTACTTTAGTAAAAAGACAATGCTTATTTTTCTTCTCATCTTTGAGAACTTTAAGCTCTTCATTTAAAGGTTTAATTACATTTCTTAAATGATCTAATTCACCAAGATCAATTTCAAGTTGCTTAACTTTAAGCTCAAGCTTTTCATTTATAAGCCTATCAGTAGTTTCTTGCTTACTATATTTGAGATTTGTGGCTTGAATTTCTTTTTGAAAAGAAGTTGAAAGATTTTCGATTGATTTTTCATACCATCTTTTCAAATCTATAAATTGCTCTTTTTTTAGTGCAATATCTTTTTTTAATTTTACATTTTCAGAATGTTTTTTTTGTAATTCTTTTTCTATAAATTTAAGCATAAGTTTCTCCATTGTTTCAACATCAATACATTAAATATACACATTTATTTGCATATGTAAAGGGTCACATGTAAATAAATGTTAAAATAATGTTGAAATATCGTTGAAATTGAGATTTTTAAGGGAATAGTTTAACAATATCGTTACAAAATCATAATGCTATTAAAGAAATTTGTTATGGAAATTAAGAAAAAACAACAACTAATTTATCTCAATAAATCAGTAGCTAATTCGCTAAAGATAATGTCAAAACGATATGATTTGAGTATTAGCAAGTTAGCAGAGATTATTTTGAGAGATGGGGTTGAGCAGTTAAAGAAAAATGGTATCGGGAAGTTAAAAATTGACTAGTTCTGCAAAAAGAAAAGGTTATGTCCTAGAGGCAAATGTAGTCAAATTTTGGACTGAGCTAGGCATTAAATGTAAGAGAATTTTGGGTAGTGGTGCATTCAAACATTACTCAAAATCTCTTGCGTCTGACGTTAATCTCAATGGTTTGAAAGTCGAATGTAAAAGACGCAAATCTGGAACTGGTTTTATGTCACTTTACAATTGGTTTGATCAAGATAATGCAGACCTGCTTATTGTCCATGCAGATAGAAAAGAACGGCTTTATGTTTTGAAAGAAACTCAATTTTTAAAACTAGTGACCAGCGATAGTTGGATAAAAAAGAAGGAGAAATAATATGGATTTAGGTTTCGGTAGTGGTGAAAAGACAGAATGGATTTCATTCAAACCATCAGCTAATGGTTGGATAATGGACGGGGAAGAAATTGACATGAATGGTAAAGGTATTCTTGTTGATCCATCATCCATAAAAACAGGTTGGATGAAAATAGCTCAAGGAATGGCACCAGATTGTTTATGGGATGAAAAAGTTGGTAAAAGAGGTGAAAGACCAAGTGAAGATCACAAAAGAGGGTTTTCTGTCATGGTAATGCCAAAAGTCAAAGTTGAAGATGCCATGAATGAAAATTGGAAACAATGGCAATCCAATAGTGTTGGTGCTTTCATGGGTCTACAAGATTTATTAAGTGGCATTACTAAAGCTGATAAAGACGCATTTTCAAAAAATGATGGTAAAGTCATTCAAGCTAAATACACTGGCTCAAAAATTAATGACGGTGGAGTTGGCAAAACAAGAATTCCTCAATTTGATTTTTTAGGGTGGGGTAATGCTCCAACTAGCTCTCAAATTGATGAAGAAGCCGAGCAAAGAAAAGACATGGAAGAAAGTCAAGCATCCAAAGATATTGAGGATGATGACATTTCAAACTTATTTGCTGGCTAGCCTGTTAACTTGGGGGTGAGAAATCACCCCTCTTTTTTTCATGTTTGAACCCTACGCAAAAGACATAGCGATTAAGCTACTTGGTGAACCCAATCCTAAACTAAGCAAAGAAACAGAGCTACGTTTTGGAACTTTTGGGTCTATGAGTGTTGATCTGCAAAAAGCAACCTTTTTTAACCATGAAACTGGCTCTGGTGGTGGGATGGTTGATCTCATTAAACATGAAAACCAAGACCCTAAAATATTTTTAAAAGAGATGGGTATTCAACAAGAAATTCCACAAATGGCAAAAAGCCAAATTTCTGTTGTGGCTAGATATACTTACAAAGACGCAGAAAACAATGAAAGCTATGAGGTTATTAGGTATCATCCAAAAACTTTTAGACAAAGAAAATTTGATCCCTTTACCAAAAAATATGTAAATGGTCTTAATGGAGTTACTCCACTTCCTTACAATCTCCCCGAAATTCTCTCAAGAATGGATGAACCAATTTATATTGTTGAGGGTGAGAAAGACGCTGATTTTTTGATGGGAAAGGGTCTACTTTCTACTTGCAATAGTGGTGGAGCAAATAATTGGAAACCAGCACTCAACGAGCATTTTATAGGCAGAGAAGTCATCATTTTACCAGATTTAGATGAAGTTGGTAAGAAACATGGTTTGTTTGTAGCTAGTGAACTAAAAGATATAGCCAAATCTATAAAAATTGTAGAATTGCCTGTAAACGCAAAAGAAGATGTTTATGATTATTTTCAAAATGGTGGAAGTGTTGAGAGCTTACAAAAGTTAGCTTTTGAAACATCTTTGGTAGGAAATGTTGAAAAACCTCAACCCTTCAAAACTTGGGAAGTAATTGATCCATTTTTATTACCAAGAAGAGATTTTATTTACGGTAATTTTTGTAGAGGATATTGTAGTTTAACTGTATCACCTGGCGGAGTTGGAAAATCAACTTTAGCTCTTTCTCAAGCAATAGCTTGTGCATCTGGAAAAGGATTTCTAGGGGTCACTCCAGAGAAAAAATTAAAAGTTATTTATTATAATTCGGAAGACCCAATTGATGAACTTCAAAGAAGAACATTAGCTATCCTTCAACATTTTAAAATTGAACAAGAAGAAATCCAAAATCAATTATTTTTATCAAGTGGAAGAGATGTTGATTTAGTTTTGGCAGAGGGAATTGAAGGCATTATAAAAGAAGATGCTTTTGACACAATTGAAAGCTTTTGTTTAGAAAATGAGATTGATGTTTTAATCTTAGACCCCCTTGCAAACATGTTTAGTGGTTCATCTGAATCCAACGAACTGTTTAAAGATTTAGGAAAAAAACTTAGTCAATTGGCAGATAGATGTAATTTAGCCATTGAGATAATCCACCACACTCGGAAGTTAAATGGTAGGGAAAGTAATGTTGAAGATGCTAGAGGTGGTTCATCTCTTGTGGCTGCAGTTAGAAGTGCCAAGAGTTTATCTCCAATGGACAAGGAAACTGGCTTAAAATTAGACTTAGACCATACAAATTATTTTAGTGTTAATGATGGTAAAGCCAATTTAAGACCCTTAGAAAAGCAAACTTGGTTTGAAAAGCTACCAGTTGAGTTAGCTAATGGTGATAGTGTTGCTATTTGTCAGCCGTGGGAATGGCCAGATGTTTTTGATGGTGTAACCAAAGACCAAGCTAAGATTTGCCAATCCAAGATAGAAAATTCCGATCCTAAACTACGTTTTCATTCACTTTCTAATCAATGGGCAGGCATTGTTGTTGGGAATGTATTAGAATTAGATATTTCTAAAAAATCTGATAAAAACAAAGTCATTAATATTATTAAAAAATGGGTAGAAACAGATGTTCTAAGAATTGATGAAGAGTTTGACAATAGACAAAGTAGGAATGTCAAAATTGTTGTAGCTGGTGACAATAGGTTAACAACATGAGTAGTGTTGCCACAGGTACTAAAGTTTTACTATTTGCTCTTTTAGAATTTAGCTCTTTTGAAGATTGCAATAAAGCAAGAGAAATTCTTGCTCCACTTGGGCATCACAATCTTATCTATAAATGTGAGCATCATAATCATAGTAGTGTTTTTTATTTTCATCATAGTGCAAAACATAAGTTTTATTCTAGGTTTCCAATGAAAAGACCTTATATCATTGAGTTTCCAACAAATGCTCGTTGAAAGAATGTTGAAATTTTAAAATGAAAAAAAATAATATATAATTATTGCATAACATACTTTTTTCTCCAAATATCCCCCCTCTTATATTATCCTCCCTTTCTTTAAAGTAAAAAAAGGGGGGGGATTTTATCTCATCATTCTAATTAAATTGTCAATTGTTCCTCTAGTAGTTTGACCAAGTTTAGATTGAGGTTCATCAGTTATAGTTTCTAAAACACCAGCTTTACCTATTTTATCAAATCCACCACTAAATAAGTTTTCAATTAATTCTGGCCTTGAAATTAATCTGCTATATAGTTCTTGAGCATTGCCTACGTTTCTACTTGTTAAAATTTCAGCTAATCTAATTGCATCAGCCTCACTATAACCTTCTTGTTTTAAGAAATTTAAAAGCTTTCTACTTAAATTAAAAGCACCTGCAACTGGACCGCCTTGTGAAATACTTTGGGTTAATGATAAACCATCATCAACTGTATCTGTATTTTTATTTGCCATTTTATTTGGCATAGTATCACTTTTTTTAGCTACAATGCGTTTGGATGTAAGAGCATTTTTTGCATTTTCAAATTTTCCAATTAAAGTTTCAATTGATTTATTTGGATAAAGTTTTTGAAATATTCTACTTACAGAACTATCTGACTTATTAAAGTTATCAATAAGATTATTTAACCCTGTTACAGATGTCATGCTATCTCTAATTTCTCTAGCTAAAGCAATTCTGTATTGCTCTTTAAGAAAATCCTTATCAACTTTATTAGTAATTTTTGCTAAATTTTTATCATAATTTT
>MDSZ01255128.1_pt1 | contig 10246 bp, 10 predicted proteins | sample 811201 | NCBI WGS metagenome assembly MDSZ01 (sample SAMN05326647, study PRJNA326480) | marine metagenome | isolation source: seawater | place: Indian Ocean: North | collected 2010 | reverse complement strand
TATCTATCTAAACCATTTAAATGGTTTTTTAAACTTGAAGCTGCAAGTGGTTTAGTTTTATTATTTGCTGCTATAATAGCTTTGATAATAAGCAATTCTACACTTTCAGAATTATATTTTTCAACTTTAGAAAAATATTTATTTATAGGGATAAATGATTTTGGATTAAAATTATCAGTTCTTCATTGGATCAATGATGCATTAATGGCAATATTCTTTTTCTTTGTTACTCTTGAAATAAAAAGAGAATTTATTCAAGGGGAGCTATCAAATATAAAACAAGCTTTACTTCCGATAATTGCGGCTGTGGGTGGAATGTTAGTTCCAGCATTATTTTATATTTTTATAAACTTTGGTGATAATGAGACATTAAATGGATGGGCAATTCCATCAGCAACTGACATTGCTTTTTCATTAGGTGTTTTATCTTTGCTAGGAAAACGCGTACCATTATCTCTAAAAGTATTTTTAACTGCGCTTGCAATTATAGATGATTTAGGAGCAATAGTTATAATTGCTCTATTTTATTCAGGAGACTTAAGTATCAAATATTTAAGTTTAATGTTACTAGCATTTATTGTTTTATTGGTAATTAATAAATTTAATATAAAAAAATTTCTACCCTACTTGGTTGTTGGCCTTTTCCTTTGGGATTTTACTCACAATTCTGGCATTCACGCAACAATTGCTGGTGTATTATTGGCTATGACAATACCTCATAGAAAAAAAGAAAAAGATTTTTCTTTATTGATTAAAGTTGAGCACGCCATAAGTCCATATGTTGCTTTTGGTATAATGCCATTGTTTGCTTTTGCTAATGCTGGTGTCTCACTAGAAGGTTTATCATTAGGATCTCTATTAGATAAAGTTCCTTTAGGCATAGTATTGGGATTATTTGTAGGAAAACAACTAGGAGTTTTTGTTTTCTCATACATATCAATTAAAACAAAAATTGCACAAATGCCTAACAATTCTAATTGGTATAATTTTTATGGCGTAGGAGTATTAACTGGTATTGGGTTCACTATGAGCTTATTTGTTGGAAATTTAGCATTTGTTGAAAATATTCAGTACATGGACGGTGTAAAGATTGGTGTTTTAACTGGGTCATTATTATCCACTTTATTTGGATACTTCTTGATATTACTTACTCCGAACAAATAAACATTTCTAATGAGAAAATTATTATTTACGGGATTGTTATTTATTATGTTTTTTTTTAAGAACTTTGCTTCAGCAAATTACGAAAAAATTTTTTATGATTTTGATATAGAAAGCATAAATGGAGAAATGATAACTTTAGAAGCATATAAAGGAAAAGTTATTTTAGTAGTAAATACTGCAAGTTATTGTGGTTTTACTAAACAATATGAAGAACTACAAAAACTGTGGGATACTTATAAATCAAGAGGTTTAATAGTACTTGGGATTCCATCAAATTCATTTAATCAAGAAAAAAAATCAAATTCAGAAATTAAAGAATTTTGTGAAGTAAATTTTAATATAAATTTTCCATTATCTACTATAACAGAGGTAAAAGGCGAAAATGCACATGATATATTTAAATGGGCTCGAGAAAATCATGGAAAATCTGCAATCCCAAAATGGAATTTTCATAAAATTTTAATTAATAAAGAAGGTAAAGTAGAAGATACATTTTCATCTTTTACAAAACCAATGTCAAAAAAGATAATAGAAATAATAGAAAATACTCTATAGATTTAGTGTTAATCCATCAAAAGCTGGAATAACATTTTTAGGTAAAGTATTTTTTAAATAATTATAATCTAAATCAGAATGTAAGTTAGTTAAAATAGCTTTTTTAGGTTTGAAAATATTTATAAATTTCAATGAAGACTCTAAATTAAGATGTGATGGATGAAATCTTAACCATAAACAATCAATGATTAAGTATTGAAGATTTTTAAAATATCTAAAATCTTTTTGATTAATATCACTGATATCACTTATATATGCTATCTTTTTATCAATAATGTAACAAATACTATTTATTTTACCATGTTTAACAGCAATAGATCTAATATTTAAATTTTTTTTACCATCTTTAATAGTTAATTTATTATTTATTGAATTTAATTTAAGAATTGCTGGGTATTCTCTATTATTATTTGTAAAACAATATTTAAAAGTTTTTAATAAATATTTTCTAGTAAGATTATCTGCATAGACAGGAATTGTTTTTTTATTTTGTATATAAAAAACTCTTAAATCATTAATTCCATGAGTCTGATCAGCGTGCATATGAGAATAAAAAACTTTATCTATTCTATTAATCTTATTTTTAATTAATTGAGTTCTTAAATCAGGAGATGTATCAATCAAAATAGTCTCGTCTTTAGTTTTTATTAATGCAGAACATCTAGTTCTATGATTTTTTTTATTTTTTGGGTCACATTTCCCAAAATACCCATCAGATCGGGGAACACCCATTGAACTACCACAACCTAAAATTATAAATTTCATTTTTAGCTGAATAATCTTTTAAAATTTTTAGTAGTTACTTTAATTAGATCGAGTTTAGAAATACCTTTAATTTCAGCAAGTTTTTCTGCGGTATATTTTACGAAAGATGGTTCATTGTGTTTTCCTCTATTTGGAACAGGTGCAAGATAAGGACTATCAGTTTCAATTAATATTCTATTTAAAGGAATTGATTTAAATGTTTCTTGTAAAGTTTGTGAATTTTTAAATGTTATAATTCCACTTGCTGAAAAATAGGCGTCAAAATCTAATAAATCCTTTGAAAATTGATAAGACCCTGTGAAACAGTGCATTAATATTTTTAATCTGTTTTTTTTATATTTTCTAAATATCTCTAGTGTTTCAATTTCTGCATTTCTAGAATGAATAATTAAGGGAGTCTTTAATTCAATAGAAGCTTTAATGTGTTCTTCAAAACTTTTTATTTGATCTTGTTTATCACTATGGTTGTAATAAAAATCTAAACCAGTTTCACCGATTCCAATTATTTTATCATTTTGTTTGATTTCTTTAATTATCATCTCAGAGGTAACTTTATCATTTTTTGCTTCGTGAGGATGAATTCCGTAAGTTCCAAAAATTATTTCATCTTTTTCTACAAGTTGTTTAATTTTATCAAAGCTTTTGAAGGTTGTACAAATAGTAAGTAATTTCTCAATACCAACATCTTTAGATCGTTTCAAAATATCATCAATATTTTCAAATAAACTTTCATGATCTAAATGACAATGTGAGTCAATCATCATTTTTTTCTATTTTTTTAAACAATATATCTATCTTATTAATTTTGCTTCCACCAATAAGATAATTATTGTTATTAATTGATGAATAATCGATCTCATTTTCTTTAATTGAAAAAATTTTTAAAGCATTTATTGAAGATTGTGGAATAATTGGGTAAAGCATAAAACTTATTTTTCTAACAATTTCAAGAGTTGTATAAACAATTGTATTTAATCTCTTTATGTTGTCTTTTTTTTTCCAAGGTTCTTGGTCATTAAAATATTTATTTGTCTCAAATAAAGTATTTATTATAAAATCTATATAAAAATTTAAATCAAGATTATCAATTTTTTTTCTAATTAATTCTAAATTATCTCGAAACTTATCTAAAATTTTTAAATCATCATCAATAAATTCGATATCTTTAGGTATGTTTCCTCCACAATTCTTAATAGCGAAAGCAGTTACTCTTTGACATAAATTGCCAAAATTATTTGCCAAATCGCTGTTGATGCAATCTTCTAATCTTTCTTGCGAAATATTTCCATCATTTCCAAATGATACTTCTTTAATTAGGTAGTATCTCAATGGATCTAAACCGTATTGCTTGATAATTTCAATAGGATCTAAAATATTACCTTTTGATTTAGACATTTTTTCTTCTCCAGATAATATCCAGCCATGTCCATAAATTTTCTTAGGTAAAGGCAATTTTGCGGCAAGTAAAAAAGCTGGCCAGTAAATTGCATGGAATCTTAATATATCTTTTCCTATTAAATGAATATTTGCAGGCCAAAAATTTTTAAATAACTCATCATTTATATCAGGATAATTTAATGCACTAATATAGTTAGTCAAAGCATCTAACCAGACATAAATAACATGATCTGTTTTATTAGGAACGGGTATTCCCCAAGAAAAACTTTTTCTACTTATTGATAAGTCTTTTAACCCACTTTTAACAAAACTTATAACTTCATTTTTTCTTGAGTCTGGACAAATAAAATCAGGATTTTTTTCATAATATTCTAGTAATGACTTTTCCCATTTTGAAAGTCTGAAAAAGAATGATTCTTCATCCATCCATTCAACTGGTGATTTTGATAATTTTGCCTGCTTAATACCCTCAATTTCCTCAATTTCATCCTCATTGTAAAAAGCTTCATCAGATACTGAATACCATCCTGAGTATTTAGATAAGTATATATCATCATTTTTTTCCAATTCTTTCCAAAGATTTTGGACAGATTTTTTGTGACGATCTTCAGTTGTTCTTATAAAATCTGTATTCGTTAGATTTAAAGTTTTTGATAAATTTCTAAAAGTTTCACTAATTTCGTCACAGAATTTCAATGTGTCTTGACCTTTTTTTTCTGCAGCTCTTTGAATTTTAAGCCCATGTTCATCAGTACCTGTTAAAAAGTTTACATTAAAACCATCAATTCTTTTAAATCTAGCAAAAAAATCTGCAATAATACTTGAATAAGCATGCCCCATGTGAGGTTTCGCTGAAGGATAATATATAGGGGTTGTTATATAAAAATTTTTATCCATCTAAAATTTCTTCTTCAAATTCATTAAATAATGCTTCTTCATCTAAATTAAATGTTTTTGTATAAGACATTCTTTTAATGAAGTAACTATATTTTTTATATAAATTTTTTGAAAAAGATAAGCTTATTTTACAAAAATAATATTCAATTAAATGATATATAATATCATTGATAAATGAATTATTTTTATAATGTTTTTCTTTAATCAAAATTTTTATAAATTTTTTAAGACTCAGATCTAATAAATCATACTTATTATCCTCAGCAAACTTAACTAAATTAAAATAAATTCCAGGTGTAAAAAAATAATTAATAAAATCTTTATTCAATAATTTTTCTAAATCATTATTTAAAAGATATTTTGAAACTTCTAAACTTTCTTTATTAGTTAAATTAATTTTATAATTTATACATCTGGATAACAACGTTGATAAAATTTTTTTATTATTATGTATTAGTATAAAATTAATATTTTCATTGGGCTCTTCCAATATTTTTAGTAACGCATTAATTGAGTTTTTATTAAGAAATTCAATATTATCTATCATTACAAATCTAGGCTTTGTATTAAAAGATGACTTATTCAGGTTTAAAATCATTTCTCTGATTTGATTAATATCAATAAATTTTTTATCAGTTTTAATATCAATGATAGTAAAATTAGTATTTGTTTTGTTTAATATTGTTTTAAAAATTGGACTATCAGTATTTATTTTGAAATTTTCTAAATCATAATGAAAATCCTCACCTTTTGTTAGAACAAAGTTAACAAAATGGTATGCAAGTGTAGATTTACCAATTCCTTTTTGTCCGCTTAATAAAAGTTTATTTGGATATATGTCATTATTATATAATCTAATTAATTCCAGTAAATGGTCCTCTAAACCAAAAAGATTTGGTTGATTTGAAGGTTCAAGTTCACTCATAATATTTTTTGAATTATTTGAATTACTTTGGCTTTGTTATCATTAATATCTAAATTAGAATCAATAATTTTATACTTTTTTTTATTTTTATTTGCTAACTTTATAAAACCTTTTTGAACATTGTTATAAAATCTATAATTAAAATTATCATATCTATTTAATGATTTTCTCAATTTCAGTCTTCTAATCATATTTTTTTTATTGACTATATTAAGAAATGTATAGTCAACCTTAAATCTTTTAAGCAACATTTTGTTAATGTAATTAATAATTTTTAAATCTAATTTGAAACCATAGTGTTGGTAAGCAATTGTAGAATCTACAAATCTGTCAATTAGGATTACTTTTTTTTTATGGTACTTTTTTAAAAGTCGAATATTTTCACTTCTTGCGGCAAAATAAAGAAATAAATCTGTTGTTTTATCAAATGTTGATTTCTTATCTAATATCAATTTCCTTATTTTTTCTGAATTAGGATTTCCACCGGGTTCCCTCAATTTAATGAAATCAATTTTGTTTTTTTTTAGATATTTGGAAACATTCGAAATATGGTAGCTTTTGCCGCTACCTTCAATACCCTCAAAAGTAATAACAGGTTTTTTAGACATCACCCCAGATTAAATAATTCAATGATTTAATTAATCTAGAAAATATATTTACTTTATCTACATCATTAGCAGCTAATAAATTATATTCACCAACTAGCTCTTCATCATATACAACTTTAAATTTGCCTACAACATCATCTTTTTTAATAGGAGCTTCGATTGGTCCATTATATTTGATACTAATTTTTAACAATCTTTTTTTTGCTTTTTTAATTGTTTTATAAATATCTTCTTTTACATAAACATCCACTTGTTGATCTTTTCCTAACCAAACATCTACTTTATCAATAGGTTTGTCCGACTTGTTTATTTGAACCAAATCAAAATTTGTTAATCCGTAAGTCAAAAGTTTTGAGCTTTCTTTAGATCTAGAATTTTTTGTTTCAAAACCACTCCCTACTGCAATTAATCTTCTACCATTTCTTTCTAATGATGAAGCGAGAGAATATTTTTCAACTGCTAAATATCCAGTTTTAATCCCATCAGCTCCAATATTCTTATAAAGAAGTGGGTTTCGATTCCCTTGAGTAATTGGATCCCCTCCAGTTCTATTCCATGTAAATTCTTTTCGTGCAAACCATTCATAATACGAAGGATGTTCTTTAATTAAATAATGAGACATCTTCAAAATATCGCTAACAGTAGAATAATTGTCAGGGTCATTTATACCTGATGAGTTTGAAAAATTTGTATTTTCCATTCCCAATTCTTTAGCTTTAATTGTCATCAACAGAGCAAATTCTTCTTCGGTGCCCGCTATACCTTCTGCTAAAGCAACACAGGCGTCATTTCCTGATGCTGTAATTATTCCATGGAGCAAGTCCTCAACTGAAACTTCGTCACCTACCATAATAAACATTGAAGAATATCCAGCTGTAGAAAGACGCCAAGCTCTTTCTGAAACTATAAATTTGTCCTCTAAACTTAAATCACCACTTTTGATTAAATCAAAAGCAATAATCGATGTCATAATTTTTGTCATAGACGCAGGATAAATCGATCGATCAGGCTCTTTTTCGTATAAAATTTCTCCTGATAAAAAATCTTGTAAAATTGCAGTTCTTGCTTTTATTTCAATATTAGAAAGTGCAACTGTTGTAGTAATCGATGAGTATAATAAGGTAATTAAAAATAGATAAATAAATTTAAACATTTTTAAGTATTTCAAGGTTTTCAAAATAAAGTGAGCTCATTTTTTCAAAAGATTCTTTTAAAGAGTTTATATCATTAAAAGGTCCTAATAATACCCTGTAATTATTTTGAGATAATTTAATTAATTTAATATTTTTAATAGAAGTTTCAGATTTAATTCTATCTATCATTAAATTCGCAGTTTTTTTATAGTAAAAATCAGCAACTTTGATTGAATATGAAAATTTATTGTTCAAAATTTTATCTTTTTTGTTTTCCAATATTTCGTTTAAATCACTAATTTTGATTCCATCTATTGGTGCTTTTTCGGCCACTGTTTTTTCTTCTTCAAAAGTTTTTGCTTTTTTTGCTACAAAAGTTGAACCTTTTGAAATCAATGTGATTTCTATATATGGTTCATTTTTATCAAGTTCTAATGTTTCAGCGATTCTATTAGTTATAATTGAATTATAAAAATTTGAAAATTTTACTTTATTTGATTTTACTTCAGCAATTAAAAATTTATTGTTTAAAGGATTAGTTATTTTTACTAAAGACTTTCTAGTTAAATTTTTATGAAAAATTTGTAAAGACCTATCGTCTAATTTTTTAATATTTAAATCTTCGTGGTAAATTAAAGAAAATCCCAAATTATTATATTTTTTTTCGGGTTTTATATTTACTTTAATCTGTTGATTAGATGTATATTGTTGACATCCAGAAATTAAAATAAATACAATTAAAATATAAAAATCTTTAAATTTCATCTTTAAATTTATTCTTCAATGTACAAACTGCTAATGCAAATCGCAAAGATCTATTCCATTTTAATATTATTTCATAATTACTAAATACAATAAATGCTGGATTAAGTGTTTCTGCATCTGGAATTATATCTTTATCTGGTGTTATTATAGCAGTTTTAATATTTCCGTCTAAAAATTCTAATTCAGAGTAATTATTTATATATTCCCTAAAATATTTAAGTTTTTTTTTATTATGAATTTTTTTTGCAGAAATATTTAAATATTTTTTGGGTATATTTGAATTTAAATCAATTTTATAAAAACATGGTTGGTTTTTTTTCCAACCAATTTTATTCAAATAATTTGCAGCTGATGAATACGCGTCTTCATTATTTTTTAAATCTATATAATTATCATTATTATAATCTAATGCATAATTAGTAATTGTACTGGGCATAAATTGAAAAAAACCAAATGCTCCAGCCCAAGAGCCATATAAAGTTTTATAATCAATTTTTTTAGACTCAACTAACTGCAAAAGAGTTATCAATTCATTTGAAAAAAATTCAGATCTTCTTTGATCAAAGCTTAAAGTTGCCAAAGATGACAAGATGTCCATTTTTCCAACATAGGTTCCAAAATTTGTTTCAATCCCCATCAATGCTAAAAGTAATTCTTTTTCAATTCCAAATTCGCTCTCAACATTTTTTATAAGATCTTTATTATTTCGATAAAAATCAATTCCAGAATTTAACTTTTTGTTAGATGTTCTTTTATTAATATATGTTTTTGTATCTTCATAAAATTCGGGTTGGAAGCGATCATATTCAATTACTTTTGGTAAAAATTTTACATTTGCCATTGTAATGTCAAATGTATTTTCAGATATACTGTTTTTTAATGCTCTTTCTTTAAATTTAATTTTCCATTTGTCAAAATCATTTATAGTGTTAGCAAAACTAATAGTTGTTTTAAAAATTAAGAATATAAAAAAAAATTTAATTAGTTTCATAAAGATCATTGAGGTATATAATAACAGCAATCCATATAAAAATAAAACTCACAAATTTTATTAATGAAAAAGGTTCATTATAATAGAAATATCCTAATAAAAATTGAAGTGTTGGAGTAATATAAAATATCATCCCGGCAGGACCTAACCCACTTAACTCTACTCCTCGAACATAAAGGAATAAAGGAATCACTGTCATTGGACCTGCTAATAATATGAATAAAGATAAGCCAGGATTATTAATAGAAAAATCATTTAATCCATTTTTATAAACAAAGTAAAAAGCTACCAATGCAAATGGTAATATAAAGAGACTTTCTACTAACAAGCCAATATCAGTATCAATATCAATTTTTTTTCTTATGAGATTATAAAATGCCCAACTTACTCCAACAATTATACCCACCCAAGGTAATGACTTTAAACTAAATAAAATCAAAATCAAAATTGAGATTATAACTAAAATTATTGCAAAGACTCTTTTTTTATTAAGTTTTTCTTTAAAGAAAAAGAAACCAAGAAATACACTTAAAATTGGCATTATAAAATAACCAAAACTTGCATCTATAATTCTATTTGTCGCTACAGCATAAATCCAAACACTCCAATTTACAAAAATTAGAAATCCTGAACAAAATAAAGAGATTAAATTTTTTTTATTAGAAATGATTAAAAAAAAGACATTCCATTTTGAAAATATGAATGTTGTTAAAATTAATGATACTGCAGTCCAAATACATCGATGAATTACAACTTCTATATATCCAATAAATTCTAAATATTTAAAATAAATAACACCTATAAATCCCCACCAGAAAGAACCTAATGAAGTTAATAAAAGACCTTTATTAAATTGTTGATTCATAATTTAATAGATTTATCTAAATAAAGTTTTAATAGACTATTTTATTGTTGAATTAAATCATTTTAATTATAAAACGGTTCACACGGAGAGATGGCTGAGCGGTTGAAAGCACCGGTCTTGAAAACCGGCAAAGGGGCAACTCTTTCCTGGGTTCGAATCCCAGTCTCTCCGCCATTTATT
>MDSZ01143235.1_pt1 | contig 10246 bp, 17 predicted proteins | sample 811201 | NCBI WGS metagenome assembly MDSZ01 (sample SAMN05326647, study PRJNA326480) | marine metagenome | isolation source: seawater | place: Indian Ocean: North | collected 2010 | reverse complement strand
CCCGGACTTGGACGAAGCCCTAGAAATCATGGAAATCATGAACTCGACGGATGAAAACGCCGCGAGGAGAAAACAGGCGCGAGCGAAGGACGACATGTACATCCTCGTGTCGGTGGTCTTCAGTTGCATGTGTCTCATGGGTATCGTCGTCATGGCGTCATCGAGGAAATAATCCTGTGTCATGATAGGATGATGAATCTCGCGTCCACGATCAGTCAGATGCGCCGCAAACACGGATCGACGTATGCACCTCTCAAGTACTTTCGTGGGTTGAAGACACGGTCAGGTGTCGAGCGAAGATACTTGAAGATGTTGCGCGGTGATTACAAACCCTTCCCCACGGACAAAGGCGTGCGCACGCGACGATCGAAATACACGATCGCCTTCGAGAAAAAGTATGGGACGAACGCGAAAACCCTACCCCAAATCGCCCGCGTCACGGGCGTGCCCCTATGGAAACTGCGTAAGGTGTACAACAGAGGTCTCGCCGCGTGGAGAACCGGACACAGACCTGGGGCGTCCCAACACGCGTGGGCGCAAGCCCGCGTCTACTCGTTCGTCACGGGTGGGAAGACCGCTCGCACGGCGGACAGTGATTTACTCTAACGTCGATGGGTCGCCGCTCATCATCAGAATTAAGACGCAACACAGCGACAAAATCATGCTCGACGATGTCACACCAATGCCACTGCCGAGTATCAATTTTTTTCTTCTATTGGACGATGGTTTGTAACCGGGTTTTCCTTGGCGACTGCTACCGCCGTGCATATCCATTTCATTCGAGCCTCCGACATTTTGTGTATTATCGCACTTGACCTCAATACCCGAGTCCACTAAATGTCCCGCTACTTTCACGTCTTGAATGCACACTTGTAAATTCAGATCGCAGTTATCCATGACGTTCGGTGGTTGCCACGACTCCGGTCTGTCACAGATTTTCGCGCGACAGTGTTTGCGTTCTTTCAATTGCCTTCGGGTACCGCCGGACAGGGAGTCTTCGGGTATGTCGTCGATCAGTGCATTATGAGCCGTGTTCACGGTGGTGCATCCCGCGTAATCACTCGCGTTCCTCTTGTCACACTTTCCCTGCCACGCGTTATAACACGCGCACCACTCATCACCCATCCCATCATCCGACTCGCAATATTTTTTCATGAGAGCGATGTATTTGTCGTCACCCAGCACGTCGCTGCTGCACTCATCGGTCTTCATCTCCTGCAAATTTTGTTCACAATATGTTGTCGCCTTTTGCCTCGCCGAGGCTTCGTTGACTTTTCTCTCGATGACGTCATAACACGTGCTTCCATCCTTGTGAACCACCTGTCGAATGTTATTCGCGTCTTCACAGAATCCCGAACCCTCGCCATTGTACGAACCCTTTTTCAATCCTATGACCAGTTGATCCCACACGGAATATCCCGAGATGCCACCCGTCTTGTATTTGTCGTCCGCCGACATGTCCTTCAATTTTTTCGCCTTTAACTTATCCCATCGACACCACGCGGCACCCTGTGGGTTTCCGAATTCTGCGCGGAGACCGTTCGTCAAGTCCGACCCACTGATGTTGATTGGAACTTGCTCGATGTGATTGGCACCATCACACGGGTGACCCTTCGTACCTTGTTTGTACTGGATGTTACCGCTACAGTCGTGAACGCAATGGAATCGAGTCTTTTTCCTGCAACATCCACCGGGTTTGTGTGTGCCGATGACGAAACTGCCTTTGCAGTGGTTGTAAAAATTAGAATCTTGAATGCCATGATCCTTCGCACCGGCGCACCCACGAGTGTGACCCGTGTCGTCCGCGCTCTCGGCGTACATGTTGGCGAGTGCGTAGTAGGGCATGCCTTGCCTCCTGCTATACACTGTTATAAAAATTTCCAGCGATCGTGGTCCTCGCCGTGTCATGTTCCTGTACTCCCACCCTATGGGGAAAGTGACTCGGGAAGATGAGCAAATCACCTTGAGATAATTCCGGTGCGAACTCTCGTGAGAATGAGATGTTCGATCGTTCGAGGATGGGACAATGTGTGGGCGGTGCCGGATTCATGAACACGAATGGTGCGTCCGTCGCGCGATCGAATTTGGCAAAGTAAGAGAAACTGAACACACATGGAACGCCCGGTTCCACGTGGATGTGTGTATCCTGAAAATGTCCCGTGTCGTACACGTTCACCCATAGGTCTTTTCCCAGAGTCAACGACATGGGTTCGGTGACACCCAACGCCTCCAAGTAATGTACGACGTGTCCTTTCAACTCGCGTAGAAGACACGTGGATTCGAAATCCGCGCGCACGTTCGACTCCAAGACTTGCGTCACGTCACCGTTCTCCTCGAGTGCGTGTTTGGACGACGTGCGACAATTCCAATCGTCCTCCGACCCCACACCGAGTTGATTTTTTTGGAGGAAAGTTGTCACGTCTTCGAGAATGTGTTCCTGTGAATCACCTGACAATTTTCCGACATACACGGGCATGCCGTACACGTAGTGAACGCTTCCCATCTATTCACTTCTTGATAAATTTAATCACGGCATCTAACTCTTCTTGGGACAACTTTTTCTCCTTCGCCGCGCCCCTGATCTCGTTCTCCTTCTCGGACTCGTATTGTTCATGCATGTACCACAGATACACGGCGACGACTATCCCAATGGTGACGACGACTTTCTTCATGTACTATTAAAGAACATTTTTGTGTGTAAGAAAGAATGTACTGCTGGTGGTGCTGTCACGATTTCGACACCCAGCGCCTTGAGATGCCGTACGCGTACGATGCCAAGAAGAAGACGTTTCAGACTACTGGGAATTTTTGTTCCTGGTCGTGCATGAAAAGTTTCGCGTTGGAAAAGTACGGCGTCCACAAGGGTGGTACCATCTGTTCCAACATGCTGCTCATGCGGAAACGAATGTATGACGAGTTTTCACCGATAGAGCGAGCGCCGAGTCGGTACCTGCTGAACGTTTTCGGGGGTACAATGACGATAGAGGAATTTCGACAAGGGTTAGTGAGCGACGCGACGAAGAGTCTGGTGAAAGACGTACCGAAGGAAGAAATCAAAGAGAAGGGTGTGAAGACCGTGTCCGTGTCGTCTATTGCCACCAATGAGAAGAAATTGGAGGAAATAAAGGAGACGAACGTTCAGAACGAATCGCTGACGCCCAAATTGAAATTGAAGCGGTCCAAACCCCTGCCGAGGTCTCACACCGATCTCGGTTCGGCACTGGGTCTGATAATCAACCCGGCTTGACAATTGTTACATGACACCCCCTCGTAGACGAAGGCGCACGTCCCACACTCGTTGAGTGGGCGAATCTTGCGTGGGCGTAATTCACCCTCGTTATACTTGATTAGTTGTGAAATAGTAAACACGCCGTACTCGACCATTTTTTCCAAACTCGGAAAGCCCATCACTTACCAAAGCATCTGCACATATTTTTAACCTTGAGCAACATCGCCATTCCATCGATCATCGGACCGACCATGTTCTTCAACACGATTTCGCGTTCGGTGTCTTCGTCACCCGAATCAATCTCTTCGATGAGGTAGAACAACAAGTGCGTCACCAACTTCTTCTTCGCGGGTCCGTCGAGCGCCATCGCACCCTTCGCACCCTTCTTGAGACTGGCAGACAACGACATGAGTTCTGCGAGAATGCCGGGAATGTCCTCCTTGGTGAGCCCGTCCGCCATGTACACCTTGCGAATTCGTTCGACGGTATCCGTAACCTTCTTCGCCTCCTTGCCAGTCATAGAAAATCGTTCGAGGATTTCCTCCACCGTCATCTTTCTGGCGACGGGTGAGAGCATTTTATATTCTCCTGAATATATTATAAAGTCATGGATCGCGCACTCATGATCGGTGCCGTCAGCATCGGTGTGTACCAGATGTTCGACAGCATGCGGAAGGAATACTCGCCGTCAGATTTGCCCGACCTGTACTTGGGCGTCCTCGCATCTCTCATGTGGTTGGTGTATCAGGCGAGGCAAGGAGCGAACGCGTCGGCGCTGTACTCGGGAGCGGCGTTCCTCCTGCAATTGTACCTGATAACCGCGGTGTACCATCGCGATCGAGAACGACGCCAGTATGAGGATTCTGTGCCAGGTGGCAGATGACCTGAAGGATTTTTAGTTTTTCTTCAACGCTCATCCGCCCCGTGCGCCTGAGGGCGTGGGCGAACATACAACACAGCACGTACGTGGACTCCACGATGGTCATCCCTTACTTGGTGTGTGATTAAATTATACAGTCTTCGCCAACACCATCTGCTTCGGCTTCTTGGTGACCAAAAATCCACCTATGAGCAAACTCAAGATGAACATCGGCAAGGCGAAATACGAAAATTGACGGTTCGACTTTTTAGAGTTCTTGCACTTGTTCGTGATGTGCACGGTCATGGACGCACCGACCAAACCCATCAACCCGAAGAAGGTCATCCACAGACCCAAATCACTCTTGAACATACGACCCAAGAACAGGGTGAACGGGATAGTCAGGGCGATTGTCAGAGTGTGAGTCAAAAACTCGTACATCTGTTTCTTCGGTTTGGTGTCACACTTTCGGTACGTGTCGATAGCGATGCTCGAGATGAGCATGTACGAGAACGCCATTACACACACAAGTCCGATGGCACCGTACGACATCTCCAAGGAAACCTTACCGCTCGCCAACTTTTTGGCGTTGTCCAGCGCCTGCTTCATCGCCGGGGTGACCACGGGCATCAACTTGGGTTTCTTCGAACCCATGAGTTCGTTCTGTGTAATATCTGAACATTTTTTTTGACCACCGGTCGTAGATGAAATTCAACATCAGTCCGAACCAAGGGTTCGGGAACGTACTCATCATGTTGGCGGATTTCAAATATAATCACCCCCACCAAGAATTGTCCTTACCCGAACCGATCGACTGTGTCGAAGGGTTCACGGTGGACGACGACCCGAGGGAACAGACGTACACCGGTCAAATTTTTTTGAATCCGTTCACGATGAAACACGTGCACCCGTTGATTCGAGATTTCGTTCGACCACCGCCTCACGTCAAGTCCCTGGTGGACGCGAACGTTCACGGGTGTCGGTTGGGTATGCACATCCGACGCGCCGCCTACGGTTCGGACTCGAAACACGTCGGGAACTCGGAGGACATAGACAAGGGAACGCCCATGCTCATGTGTAGCGATGATGGATTGCAAAAATTTATAGACATCATCGAACGCGTGGACGAACCGATCTTCTTGGCGAGCGACAGTCTCGAACTGAAGAAGGAACTGTCCGAGAAATACCCGACGAAGATTCGAACGTACGACGTGCCCGAGATAGTCATCGCGTCCAGGGAATTCAAAGGTGCGAAGGATGCCACGCACGCGTACGTGGACTGGTTCCTCCTGTCGCAATGCACGACCGTGTGCGTCACCGCGGGGTCACCCAAAGACATGGTGGGATTCTCGACGTTCGGCTATACCGCGGCTGTGTATGGGAATTGTGAGATGTATTTCGTTTGGAATTGATTAGACAACCTTGTGATATCTACTCGAGTACTTTTTACGTAAAATCGTCAGACCGTTGTTCCACGGCATGGTCGCGAACTCCCAAAACTGCGGATTCAACTCGGCGACCGCGCGGTACGGTCCACCCCCTTCCCACTGCGCCCCCGCGTTGGTCGTGAGATCGCTGTGATAAAACGGTGTCGTTCCGTACATGCAATCGTGAAGGACGACGACGCTCGACGGCGTCACGCACTCGTCCAACAGTGACAATTCCTTCGCCACGTGTGGATAGGAGTGCCAATCGTCCACGTACACGAAATCCTGGACGATTGATTTATCCAACTCCGCCAAATATTTCAGCGCATCCATCTGGACGAATTCCCAGTGGGGGAGCAATTCGTCCGGACATTGGAACATCGTCGGTTGGACGTCCACACTCACGACCTTCGCCCCGACCGCTTTCGCCGCCATCAACAACGGAAGCGTCGTGCTCCCACCGCGCACGCCCAACTCGAGGATGCGCTTCGGGCGTTGTCCCAAGACCATTCCGAACAGGGTCGTCAGGTGTCGATCGCTGTCGCCATCACCGTTGAGTGTTTTGTCGACGATCGTATTCATCTATCATCAAATCGACCCCTTCCTTTAACGTGATCTGTGGTTTCCAGTAGTTGAGCATGAATCGATCGGGGTCTTCTCGAAGCGTGTGCGTCGGGTCGCTGAAACTCCGAACGAAACTGTTGGGTGTGATCATCCGCGCCAGATCGAGCACCTTGATCCACTCGTGCGACGACACGTCCACGTGACGCCGAGTTTTCGAAATCTCCTCGAAATTTTCCGCGAGCGCGACCAGACACCGACCGCAATCGTCCGCGTGCAAAAACTGGCGAACCTCCTGCCCGTTCGTCGGCAGTTCGATCTTCCCGGTCGTCTTGAACTTGTGAATGAAATCGGTGATGTCACTCATTATTAAATACTTAGGACCTCTTCTCTATTTGCATGATTTTGATGCCTTGTTCTAGAGTTATCTCGGGTTTCCAATATTTAAGAATGAAATCGTCCGGTTCGTTTCGAATCGTCTGCGTCACGTCCTTCTTCCCCTCCTTCGCGACCACCTGTCCCGGGGCGATCATCTCGGCGACGTCTTTGATCTTCGTCCACACGTGATTGGTGACGTCCACGGAGGTGCGCCCGGTGTCCAATATCTCGTCGTAATTGTTCATGATGGCCTCCAAGCACTTGCTGCAGTCGGTCGTGTACAGGAACTGGCGCTCCTCCTCGCCGTCGGTGAGCATGTGGATGCGTCCCTCTGTCTTCGCTTGATGGATGAAATCCGGGATGACGTGGGACTTTTCACCCACGGGTTCGTTCCCGTAGACGTTCCAGAAGCGCATGGAGAGCCCACCCATGTTTTGGGTGTAGTGCTCGCCCAAACACTTGAGGACGCCGTAGGCGTTGTCCATCATGTTTTGCATCTGCGACGAGGCGAAGACGAATTTCTTCCCGGCGAGGAGGGAGAAGGTGTTGGACATGATGGCGCAATTGCGGTTCATGAAATCGATCGTCATGTCTTGGAGATACTTGGACCCACCCACGTCATAGGCGAGGAACCACACGAAATCGCTCGCATCGATCGCCCTCTTCAAGTGGAACGTGTTCGTCGGGTTGCTGAGATCGTGCTTCGGGGAGAGTTCGATGTCCCAGTCGGTGACGTCGTGACCGACCGAGCGCAAGTGTGTGCTGAGGGCGCTGCCCACGACACCAGAGGAACCGAGGACGAGAATTCGCATTACATAAATTCCCACCATCCCTTTAAATTTAACCGTACACGTTCCATAGTCGCACGGACACGCCGGAGAGCAGTCGGGTGTAGTGTTCGCCCAAATGTTTCAACGTTCCGTACGGATGATCCATGTTCCACATCTGCGTCGACGCGAAGGCGAACGGGGTGCCAGCCAGCGCGCGAAACGTGTTCGTCATCATCCGAACGTTGTTGTCCAAGAAATCCGTCGACGGTTTCGCCCCGCCCACGTCGTACGCCAGAAATATCGTGAAATCACAAGACTCGACGAGTCGTCGAAGATCGGGGACGCACTCCTCCCGACGCAAGTCGTGCATGTCATGGATTTTGATGTCCCACTCCACCACCTCGTGTCCAGCCGCCTCGAGCGCGCGCACCGCGCCCTTGCCGACGATCCCTCTCGACCCCAACACGAGCACTCGCATCCTCAGTACTCGCTCCAGGTCTTTAACACATCTGGGATTTTCTCGATGACACTGTCGGGTGTGGGTTGGTGGTGGAACCGTCCATCCGTCGAGCGCCCGTTTTTGTAGTGGTCGGCGAATTGTTCCTTCGTCACCGGCGCCACGCTCTCGTCGTGGCAGTGACTGAAATTATTGATTTTGTTGAACACGTGGTCGGTCGAACCGAAACTCGAGAAATGCCACCCCGCGTGTTGGGCGTAGGGAAATTTCCAACGATTGTCTCGGAAAAACTGCGGAGTCGCGCGTTCGTCGTCGAACAGTTTGTACCGAGCCATCACGGTACCGAACCACGGCTCGACGACTTGCATCCATTTCAGATTGTACTCGAACGCGTACATGTGCGCGGTGACGACGACGGCATTTTCGGGCATCGTCCCCACCCAATCGAGCGACGGGATTTCATCGACGTCACCAATCATGATGAAATCATCCGGCTGAAGATTCTCCTTCTCCAAGCCACGAATGATACAGTTCCGCTGATGCTTCTCACGCGCCCACGGGTCGTCGCCCTCGGGATTGTCGTCGACGATGACGTTGATGATCTTGTCCTTGAACTGTGCAAACTCCTCCCTGTGACGCAAGTCTTCAGAGTAGATCAAAGGTTTGTCGTTCCCTCGAAACGTCTTCGTCGATTCCACGAGCACGAACTGGTCCACCTTGGGTGAGAGATATTCCAACCTCTTGAGAAGGAGTTCGGTTTCGTTGTAAAACGTGAAACAATCGATGACCTTCATGGCTGTGAGTTAAAAAGTTGAGAGTTGTTTAAGTCAGTCATGATACCCAAAGTCATCCACAAGGTATGTATCGTCGACGGGGGTAAGATGCCCACGTTCCCGGACGGAATGAAGAAAGCGCTCGAGACGTGGTATCGGAAAAACCCTGGATTCAAAGTGCGCATGTACTCGGGCGACGATTGTGTGCAGTACATCAAAGACAACTACGACGACCGCGTGCTCCAGGCGTATGACAGGCTGAAACCCTACTCGTACAAATGTGACCTCATGCGCCATCTCATCATGTACAAGGAGGGTGGGTGGTACAGCGATCTTCGTCAGGTGTGTTTGGAGTCACTCGATGTGTTTTATGACAACGGACTCAAAGAATATTACACGAGCACCGATTGTCCGCCGAACCAGTTGTGTCTGTACACGGCGTTCATAGGGTCGGTGCCCATGCACGCTATTTCAAAAAAAATGATTGATCTCATACTGTGGAATGTCGACCACGATCATTATGGTCTTGATTGCCTCTACCCGACCGGTCCAGGGGCATACATGAACGCCGCGGTGGACTACCTCCGAGCCCACCCGTCACGCGTGTTAGTCGGTTCGCACGGAAGCGACGAACACGTGCGCTTTGGAAACGTCACCGTCGTCAAGTGTAAGTATAACGACGCCAAGGGCGCTGACAACAGCGACATGTCCGGCACGAACGACTACGGGGTCATGTGGCGGCTTCGCGACGTTTACGCAACTCATAATTAAACCTTTGTAATCCCATATCGATGTGTCCACAGTAAAGATAATTGAAACACTTGGGGGCTTGCATGGCGTGCAACATCAGTTCGAAAGGTTTGAGCCTGGAGGCGTCGATGTGCCTGTGCAAACACACCGGATGGTCCGCCCAGAGCGCGTCTGCCACACTGCCACACGAACCGCACGTCGGCACGACGACTCGTAACATCAGCACGAGAGCACGACCGGCTTCAAATGACCTACCCTAGTCTCTGTGTCGACGACGACACTGAAACCCGCGTCGCGGAGATTTAGGCAGAAGGCGACATCTTCCGAGGTCATATCTTGGCACTCCGTACCCCTATGTGATTTGAACTCGATCAGGGGTCGGTGAAAATAGGGATAGGTTAATTTGTGGCTGTGAAACACCTCGGAACGGACCGCAAAAAAACCCATACCGGCGTAGGCAACCTTGACGTAGCGGTCGGTCGTCATGCGTAAATCCGCCTTCGTCATGAAATGAAACGAGCCGAACTTGCCCATCTTTTCCATGTCCCACTCTTTGACGACCGCCAAATTTCTATTGTCTTGCATTGTGTACGGTGCGCACACGACCGGGTATTTCTTGGTATTCTCGAGCATGGTCTCCACTTGTTCGGGTGTGAAGATGATGTCCGAGTCGATCGTCATCCACACGTCGAATTCTTGCCCATTGAACGGGAGTTGATCTCGACCACGGAGAACGTTGAGACCCAAAGTCTTCATTCGACAAAATGGGACGAACGAACTCTGTGCGTTTATCATGGACATTTCATAGCCACGCGACGTGAGATACACGATCGTGTCGGACCAGTTTTTCAGGAAATCACCCGAGAAAGTACTCCCCGGGAACGCGAAGATGACTCTCATTTTACCTTCCATTTTGTCACAATTTCTAAATGTATTACATGGGATGCTGAGAATTGCTGTTGATATCGATGAGGTCCTCGTTCCCCATCTCATACCACTCGCCAAATATCATAAGAAACAGTTGCCGACTAACAAAAAATAT
>MDSZ01067790.1_pt1 | contig 10246 bp, 10 predicted proteins | sample 811201 | NCBI WGS metagenome assembly MDSZ01 (sample SAMN05326647, study PRJNA326480) | marine metagenome | isolation source: seawater | place: Indian Ocean: North | collected 2010 | reverse complement strand
AGAAGAACTGTGAAAAAGGAGACCTAGGTTGTAGAAAAAGGCAAAGGCAGGCTATTTTACAGTGGGCTTATAATCCTTACCGGTAAGCAAGTATTAGTCACCTAAAAAATGTAATAAAATTTTTCTTGTTTGAGGAGATAATCGATGTTCAAAAAGATAAAGTCCTTGCCAAGTTCCTAATACTAATTCTCCTTCTTTGATACTTAAAGTTATTTGATTATTAGTCAAAGAAGATTTGATGTGGGCTGGCATATCATCTTTACCTTCGGTTGTGTGAGTATAGAGTGAATTATCCATTGGAGCTAGTTGATTAAAATAATTTATTAAATCAGTTTTTACATCAGGGTCTGCATTTTCTTGTACAATTAAAGATGCACTAGTATGTTGAATATTTAAGTTTAAAATACCATTTGAAAATTTATTTTTTTTGACCCATTCAATAATTTTATCTGTGAACTCATAAAGTTTTTGACCATTTGTATCAACTTTTAAATCAAAAAATTCTTGTCTCATAAACTATTTGTATTTAATTGATGTAAGTTCATATAAGCGACTCACTGTTCTTTTGAATGGTTCTTTTAAACTTTTCGAAGAATTAATGAAATTCAAATCAATAAATGATGTGATCATTAAGGGTATCCTTTTTTCATAAATTATATCAATTAAAGTAATAAATCTTTGTTGTTGATTCGAGTTATTTTCATTAAAATCAGGTAAATTTTCAATTAAAATAAAATTACAATTGTTTGCAATATTTATATAATCTTCAGATCCAAAATTTCTATCACACAATTCATCAAAACTAAACTTTACAATACCATCGTAAAAGTTCTCTAGCTTGATTTGACGACCTTTTACATCTATCCATTTTATTGTTTTATTTTTATTTTTAGTGATTTGTCTAAAAAATTTATTAATTTTAAAATTGGTTGATTGATTAATAGGAGAAAAATATCTTTTTAAATTTTTATTATTACTCGAGCGATAATCATCTTCAATTAATAATTCCTTTTCATATGAATTTCTTTCTAAAACCTTAATAAATGGAATAAATTGATCTCTTTGCAATCCATCTTTGTAAAGATTTTTTATTTTGATATTTGATGAAAATATTACTTTAATTTTTGTTTCAAATATTCGTTTAAATAATTTACCCAAAATCATTGCATCAACAATATTAGTAACTTGGAACTCATCAAAATAGATCAATTTAGTTTTTTTGCTTAAGTCCTTTACAAATAAATCTAATCCATTTTCTTTTCCTTTATTGTTAAAAATAAAATCATGAAATTTTATCATAAATTCATTGAAATGAAGTCTTAGTTTTTTTTCTTTTAATCTATCAAAAAAAAAATTTAGTATCATTGTTTTACCAACACCGACATCTCCCATGAGGTAAAAACCTAATTTGGTACTTTTCTTTCTAAAAATTTTTGTAATGAAATTTTGTTTAAAATTTCCTATATAATATTTTTTTAAATCATCAATAATTTCTAATTGATTTTTATTAATTTCGAAATTTTTATCTTTGCAATATTTTAAAAAAAAATTATTTAAATTCATTTTTTTGTTTTGAAATCAATTCCATATTCAGACCTAGGTCCTTTTCTCAAGCCAAATGGACCAGGTATAAAAATTGTCATTGGTTTGGTGCCTTCTTTTAGATCAACTCTATGATAATCATTCGCTGAACGAAATCCTATATAACCCGGTTTTCTCCAAAATTTTCCATTCTCTCTCGTCTCCCAGTAACCTCCCCTTAAAATTATAGTGATATACGGACATAAATGATTATGAACACCATCTCCATGATCATCTGCTAACATCTCGTGAATAAGAATATTAAAAGGGAACCATTTAGGTCTATTTCTAAACAAAACATAATATCTATTCATCCACGGTTTTGCCTGATCATACCTTGGGTGAGACGGGCCACGATCCAAAACTATTTTTTTTCTTCCAAGTTTTTCTAATAGTTTTAATAGCACTTTAAGATTACTTTAATTTTATAATTTCATTATCTTTGATGATGAATAATTGTTTATTATTAACAAAAGGTTCACTTATCATATCTCTACTAATCTTTATAGTTGAAATATTTTTTCCTGAAGAAATATCAACCTCTATCATTCTTCCATTATTAAGTGTTATGTAGACACTTTTATTGCTTAACACAAAACCAACTGGATATATTTTTTTCCTTTTTTTTTCTTTTATAAAACTGAGCGTGTCATTTATTCTTAAAATATTTCCACTTTTTTTATCAACCACAAACAAATATCCTTCTAAAGATATTGTAAATATTAAGTCCTTTGAAATAATTGGTCTTAAATCTGAATTAATATTTTGTGTCCAATTAATAATTCCATTTCTTTTATCTATTGAAAAAAATGTATTCTGATTATTTGAAAAATAAATATTATTTAAATCTAATACCAAGTCTGAGTTTCTTATCATGAACGATTGATATGCATCATTTGTTTTTTTTGTTGGTGTTAACCAATTTAAATTACCTTTCTCTTTGTTAAGGGCGTATAAATCACCATTTGCATTATTAAAATAAACTATTTCTTCATCGAATATTATTGAAAGTTTTTTTTGAGATTTAATAAAATCTTTATCTGCTTCAAAATCCCATAATTTTTTTCCATCACTTAAAGAAAAACAATTAAAATTATTATTTGAATCAATTATATAAATTTTGTCATTATCTATTTTTATTTGTGAAATAAAAATTGAAATATGATCGTTCATCCATAATAATTCACCTGTGTCGATATTAATTGCATAATATTTAGATAGACTATCTGTTACAATTAAAATTTTTCCATTTGTTGATAGATTTAGAACTGGAAATAGTTTTTTTTCATTTTTAGAATAGTAATTTTTTTTCCATAAAATTTTTGATCTGTCATCAAACTTGATTATTGTTCCTATTTTATCAAAAAATATTAAATTATTATTATGGAATACCAACTTAGGATCAAAGTAATCAAAGTTTTTAATTTTTGAGAAATTATATTTTGAAATTTTTCTCAAATTGTTATTAATGTTTTGAATATTAAAATTATTATTCTGGTAGGATTTTTTTTTATTATAATCTATTCTTAAAGGTACATTTATTTTAAAGTTAGTATTAAATTCTTTTTTATTGATCTCTTTTTTTTTGAATAAAGTTGTTACTTTGTTATCATTAACATTATTTCTATCTATATTTTTGTTCTTTGTCCAAATTCCAGATTTTGTATCTAAAGAACAATTTGTAGAAAGAAATAATAAAAAAAATAATATTGCTATTCTAATCACTTAAATCTCTATTTAATCTTTTTTGTGATTCTATCTTTAATTCTTGATTTGCATTATCTAATAAGATTATTTGATTAAAAAACTCTTTAGATTTTTTTTTTTCATTTTTTGAAAAAAAGTACTCTGCCATTAAGTATAATGCGTGAGATTTCCAAACGCTATTTGAATTAATTATTGGCTTTAGTATTTCTAATAAATCATTTTCTTCAACATTGTCAGCATTAAATAATGCTTTTTTATAAATAACTAAATTTTTAATCTCTTTGGGTAGACGAGTTTCTTTTATTAACTGGTCAAATAAATTATTTATTTCAGTTGCATCAGTAATTAAATTTTTATCAATTATAAAATATAGGGATAATGGAGAATAGGTTGAATCATTTGTTTTTATCAAATCAATTAAATCATTTTTGGCTGTTTCCTTATTTTGTTCTGAATATTTGGTTACTATTAAATTATATTGATCTGAAATTCTTATTTTCTTTTTTTCATTATATTCAACAAAAGCAAAATAGCCAAATAGACAAATTAGAACAGTTATAAAAATATAAATTAGTATTTTTTTGTTATTTACAAAAAAATTTTTAATTTTTTCATTACGTGTGTTGCTATTAATAATTGCTGTATCTTCATCCATAACTAGATCATATTCCGTAAAACATATTGAAGTATTCCACCATTTTTATAGTATTCAAGCTCATTTTTAGTATCTATTCGACATAAAGTTTCTACTATTTTTATTTCTCCAGAAATATACTTTATCTCTAATCTTATTATATCTGATGGACTAATGCCCTTTTCTATATCTAACACACTTAATAACTCTGATCCTTTTAGTTTTAAATTTATCCTATTCATTTTATTCTTAAATTGTAATGGTAAAATTCCCATTCCAATTAAATTTGATCTATGAATTCTTTCAAAACTTTCTGCTATAACAGCTTTGATCCCAAGTAGTTTTGTGCCTTTTGCTGCCCAATCCCTTGATGATCCGGTTCCATATTCTTTGCCTCCAATAACTACTAGATCGGTATTTCTTTTTTTATATTCGACAACAGCGTCATATACAGGCATGACTTTTTCTTCTGGATATAATTTTGTATAACCTCCCTCTGTTCCTGGGGCCATTTCATTTCTTATTCGAATATTCGCAAATGTACCTCTCATCATAACTTCATGATTTCCTCTTCTCGATCCATAAGAGTTGTAATCTTTTGGTAAAATCTGTTGTTTCATAAAATATTCTCCAGTAGGACTTTCTTTTTGAATATTTCCAGCTGGTGAAATATGATCAGTTGTAACCATATCCCCTAAAATAAGCAAAGGTCTTGCATCTTTGATTGGTTTAAAACCTTCTGGCTGGTCAGGTAAATTTTCAAAAAAAGGAGGTTTTTTTACATATGTTGAATTTTCATCCCAATTATAAATACTACTCTTTTCTGTTTTAATTTCTTGCCATTGTTTGGGGCCTTGAGAAACATTGGAATATCTTTTAATAAACATTTCTGCGTTCAAAGAAATTTTGAGAGTTTCTTCTATCTCTTTATTAGATGGCCAAATATCTTTTAGATAAATCTCATTACCATTCTGGTCTTTTCCTAATGCGTCTTTGTATAGATCAAAATTCATATGACCTGCTAAGGCATAGGCAACTACCAAAGGTGGTGAGGCTAAATAATTAGCTTTAATGTGTGGAGATATTCTTCCCTCAAAATTTCTGTTTCCTGATAAAACTGATACGCCATAAAGATTTTCTTTTTGAATTGCTTCAACAATATTTTCTTGTAAAGGTCCAGAATTCCCAATACATGTTGTGCATCCATATCCAACTAAATTGAATCCTAATTTATCTAAATATTTATTTAATCCGGCTTTTTCAAGATAATCAGTAACAACTTGAGATCCTGGTGCTAGTGAGGTCTTTACCCATGGTTTCACTTCTAAGCCATATTCAACAGCTTTTTTTGCCAACAACCCAGCTCCAATTAAAACATTTGGGTTTGATGTATTTGTGCATGATGTTATTGCTGCAATTAAAATACTCCCATCTTTAATTTCATATTCTGTGTCTGTAACTTTAGATGACTTGAACTCTTGTCGATTTGTAACTTCAGTAAAACTATTGATGAAGCTTTTGGAAGCATCAGAAAGTAAAACTTTATCTTGAGGTCTCTTGGGTCCAGAAATAGTAGGCACGACAGAGGACATATCTAAGGTAAGAGTATCTGTAAATTCTATTTCAGAGCTTGCCCATAACCCTTGAGCTTTAGCATAAGCTTCAACTATATTTACAGTATGTTTGTCTCTTCCTGAAAACTCTAAATATTTTAATGTTTCATCATCTATTGGAAAAAACCCACATGTAGCTCCATACTCTGGTGCCATATTAGCGATTGTAGCTCTATCAGCTAAAGTAAGATTTTTTAAACCATCACCATAAAATTCAACAAATTTACCAACAACTCCTTTATCTCTCAACATTTTAACAACTGTTAAAACCAAGTCTGTTGCTGTAGTTCCCTCTGGCATTTTATTTTTTACTTCAAATCCAATAACTTCTGGTATTAACATTGAAATAGGTTGGCCTAACATCCCTGCCTCAGCTTCTATTCCGCCCACTCCCCAACCTAAGACTGATAAACCATTTACCATTGTGGTATGACTATCAGTACCTACTAAAGTGTCTGGAAAAATATATTTTTCACCTTTTAATTCCTCTGACCAAACAACTTTAGATAAATATTCTAAATTAACTTGATGACAAATTCCTGTCCCAGGAGGAACTATTCTAAAATTATCAAAAGCATTTTGACCCCACTTTAAAAAAGAATACCTCTCTCCATTTCTTTTAAATTCTATTTCAACATTATTATCAAATGAGTCTGCTTTTGCAGATTGATCTACTTGAACTGAGTGATCAATAACTAAATCTACTGCAGATAATGGATTTATTGTTTTTGGATCTTTATCTTTTTCTTTTATTGCTTCTCTCATTGCAGCTAAATCAGCGACAGCTGGTATTCCAGTATAATCTTGTAGCAAAACTCTTGCTGGTCTGTAAGCAATTTCAGTATTAGATTTTTTTGTCTTGAGCCAATCTTTAATAGCTATAATTTGATCTTTATTTACTGTTAAATTATCCTCATATCTTAATAAATTTTCTAACAATACTTTTAGTGATTTTGGAAGTTTAGACACTCCATCTAAACCATTTTTTTCCGCTTCAGAAATTGAGTAATATATGTAACTTTGGTTATCAATATCTATCTTGCTTTTTGAATTAAAAGTGTTTTTATTTCCTGGTTTCATATCAAATGTAAAATCCAATTATACAGACTAAAATCAACACGGACATAACATAATTAAATCGTTTAATAAAACTTTTATTTGTCGCGAATTTTCTTAAAAATTTACCTAATAAAGTCCATGAAGTGATTGATAAAAAAGCTGTTAGTGAACAAACAAGAATAACTGATAATGAAGTTGAAAAATATTTGTCCTGGTCAACAAATTTTGAAATCAAAGTAGTAGCAGCCATCACCCCTTTTGGATTTATAAATTGAAATATAAAAGTATCATAAAAGGTTACTGGGTTTTGCTTCAATTCCCCATTTGAAATATCAGCTGTAGCGATTTTATAAGCTAAATAAAATAAAAATAGTGTACCAAGCACTCTGATTATTTCTTGAATGATTGGATATTTTTTAAATACAGAAATTAAAACAAAATTCATTAAAATTACCAATACTGTGTAACCAAACCCAACTCCCATTATTAGTGGAATTGTTTTCTTAAAACCAAAATTAAAAGCTGAAAAAGATGCGACCGCATTATTTGGTCCTGGGGTAAAACCTAATGAAAATGAAATTCCAATTAACAATAATAATTCTGGCGTCATCTTTTTAGGCTATTGGAAGCCCATTCTCTGATTTTTGAGATGGATGAACCAATATTACTTTTCCTTCTTTATCAACTGTGCCTAAAATTAATACTTGTGAAACAACACCTGCTATATTTTTTTCTGGAAAATTACAAACTCCAATTACTTGTTTTCCTTTTAGGTTGTCCTCATTATAAAAATGAGTGATCTGAGCTGAAGATTGTTTGACACCTATTTCTTCACCAAAATCTACCTCGATAACTAAAGAAGGTTTTCGAGCTTTCTCATTTTTTTTAACAGAAATTACAGTACCAACTCTTATGTCTATTTTATCAAAAATATCATATGTTATTTGTTCTTTCATAATTGAAGTATTTATATTAATTATTAGAAATGAGTACAGAAATTAATTTAGAAAAAATATATATAAATTCAGTAAAAATTTTGACTGATCTAATAGGCTTTAGAACAATTTCTGGGGAAGATAATAGTGCTTTAATAAATTATTGTGAAGAATATCTACACAATCTTGGAGCTATATCATTCAAAACATTTGACGGGGAAAAGAAAAGAGTAAATTTGTTTGCTACTCTTAAAGCAAAAAAATCAAACGGAACAAAACCAATAATTTTATCAGGGCATACTGATACTGTTCCTGTCTCAAAAAGTTGGAGTACGGATCCTTTTCAAGCAACTATCAAAAATGATAAGCTTTATGGTAGAGGATCATGTGACATGAAAGGTTTTATAGCTTGTGCATTGGCTTATGCTCCAATTTATTCTAAATTAGATTTAAGCAGAGATATTCATTTTTCTTTTACATTTGATGAGGAAACAGCTTGTCTTGGAGCTCCAATATTGATCAAAGAATTAAAAAAAAGAAATATTAAAGATGGTATTTGTATAATTGGTGAACCAACTAAAATGAAAATTATAGATGCCCATAAAGGTTGTTATGAATATACTACATATTTTGAAGGATTAGCAGGACATAGTTCTGCTCCGCATAAGGGAGTAAGCGCAGTTGAATTTGCTGCAAGATACGCAAATAAACTAATAGAGCTTAGAGAGGAACTCAAAAAAAGAGCTCCAAAAGACTCAATTTTTGATCCACCTTTTTCTACTCTTCAAGTAGGAGGAATTTTTGGTGGCATAGCACATAATGTAATTGCAGATAAATGTCACATAAATTGGGAGACAAGACCAGTAGTAAAAGAGGACGGTGTTTTTTTAAATAATGAAATCGATAAATTTGCAAATGAAACACTTTTACCTGAAATGAAAAAAGTTTTTTCTGAGTCTAATATTAAAAAAGAAATTATAGGGGAAGTTACAGGATTTGATCGAGTAAAAAAATCTGAAGCGTGTGAATTAGTATCTAGTTTAACAGGTGACAATTCACGAGAGGTTGTTTCGTTTGGAACTGAAGCTGGACTTTTTCAAGAAATTGGTATGAGCACAGTTGTCTGTGGTCCTGGTTCAATTGAACAGGCTCATAAAGTTGATGAGTTTATTGAACTTAATGAATTAAAAAAATGTTTAAAATTTCTTGATGGTTTAAAAAATCAATCTATTTTGAATTAGCTCCAACCACCAACAGCTTTTACTTCTAGAAACTCATCCAGCCCATGCTGACCAGCTTCGCGACCAATACCTGAGTGTTTAAATCCTCCAAATGGAGCATCAACTGCAATACCAGCACCATTTACATCGACCATTCCTGATCTAACTCTTCGCGATACTCTTTTAATCTTTTCAGGATCCTTAGTTTGAATATAATTAGTTAATCCGTAAGGAGTATCATTTGCTATTTTGATTGCTTCGTCTTCATTTTCAAAAGGCATAACTGATAAAACAGGTCCAAAAATTTCTGTTCTTGCAATTTCCATATCATTATTAACATCAGCGAATACGGTTGGCTTTACATAATATCCTTTATCTAAACCATTTGGCTTACCAGGACCTCCTGCAATTAATTTTGCACCTTCATCTATTCCTTTTTTGATTAAAGTTTGAATCTTATTGTATTGGGTTTCAGAAATAACAGGTCCTATATGTTCCCCTTCCTTTTTAGGGTCACCAACTTCAAAATTTTCTGTATATTTTTTCAATCTTTCTACAGCCTCCTTATACATTGATTTTTCAACAAGCATTCTTGTTGGTGCATTACATGATTGTCCTGAGTTTCTAAAACACCTTAAAGCACCTCTTTCAATTGCTTCTGGGTCAGCGTCTTTGAAAATTATGTTGGCTCCCTTACCACCCAACTCTAAGCTTACTCTTTTAAAATCTTTAGCTGCATTCTGTGAAATCAAAGCACCTGCTCTAGTCGATCCAGTAAATGAAATCATATTAATATCTGGATGACTAGTAAGCGCGTCACCTGTTGTTGCTCCGTCTCCATTTACTAAATTAAATACTCCTGGAGGAAATTTTGTATCATCTATAAGCTCAGCTAAAATCATTGAAGATAATGGAGCAAGTTCAGATGGTTTTAATATCATTGTACATCCAGATGCTAAAGCTGGCATAACTTTTAAACAAACTTGGTTCATTGGCCAGTTCCACGGAGTAATTAAAGCACAAACTCCCTTAGGTTCATAAATTAATCTTTGATTAGGAGCATGCTCTCCTAAAGGTTTTTCAAACTCAAAGTTCTTCAAATATTTAATAAAAGATTTTAAATGTGCTGCTCCTGTCCCTGCTTGTAACTTTGTTGCAAAATCTTTAGGTGCACCCATTTCGGTAGTAATTGCCTCTGCAATATCTGCCCATCTTTTTTTATAATTCTCATAAAGTTTCTCTAATAAATTTATTCTTTCTTCTTTTGTTGAAAATGACCAGGTGTTATAAGCTTTTTTTGCTGAACTGACTGCAAGATCAACATCTTCTTTATTCCCTAAAGATATGACTGCGCAATTTTCCTCAGTTGCAGGATTAATTACATTAATTTCTTCTTTGCTTTTTGGTTCGACCCATTTTCCATCAATATAGAATTTTTTTTTTATTTTCCATATCAGACTCCTAACCTTTCTTTATTTTTTTGCAAACAAATTAGTT
>MDSZ01205537.1_pt1 | contig 10247 bp, 11 predicted proteins | sample 811201 | NCBI WGS metagenome assembly MDSZ01 (sample SAMN05326647, study PRJNA326480) | marine metagenome | isolation source: seawater | place: Indian Ocean: North | collected 2010 | reverse complement strand
TGAAAAGATTAGTAACGAAAACCCATTCCCATGCCCTTAAAAAATTAGTTTTTTTTTACAAAATAAGTTGTCAAAATAATTAATAAGATACCAAAAATTGTAATTAAACTAATTTTTTCATTAAGAAAAGAGAATCCTAATAATGTTGAAAAAACTATCCTACTATAACTTAATATAATTACTCTATTAGTTTTTCCGTATTTGTATGATTCTGAATTAAAATATTGACCAGCAAGTGCTGTAATTGTTAATAAAATTATACTTAGAAAATTATGGTAAAAATTAAATTCAATTTTGTTAAAAAAAAAAACCAGAAAAACAATTGTTGAAAAAAAGGAATGATAAATCATTACGGTTAGTGTGTTTTCAAGTTTTGCTAAAAATGAAATAGATATTATTCCTCCCGCAACACATAAAGCAGAAAAAATACTCATGTATAAACCGATCAGATTTGAAGTTTGTGTTGGTAATGCAATTAAATAAACTCCAAAAAAACCAGTAAAAACCAAAAAAAAAGAAAATAAATTTAATTTTTCTTTAAGAATAAAAAAAGCAAGGATACTTGTAAAAAAAACTTTGGTAAACCCAATTGAAGTTGCTTCGGATAAAGAAATATAGTTCAAGGAACGATATCCAAAATACATTGCCATCGTTCCAAAAATTGATCTTAAAATATGTATTTTAATATTGGATGTTTTGATAATTTTAATACCTGTTTTTAAGGTTGCAGAGAGCATTAAAATTAAAATTAATCCAATAAAAGATCTATAAAAAACTATACTCTCTATATTCGTTTTATCTAATAGTAATTTCACTTGAAGTCCTAGGAGTGAAAAAAAAACACAACTTATTACCTGATTATAAATACTAAGCTTTTTCATTTTTAATTTTACCAGCAATAAATGAATTACAAATTATTAATCCAATTCCACAAATTGAAGTAATTAAATCAATTTTTTCTTGAAAAAAAAAAAAACCAAGGATTGTTGAAAAAATGAGTTTTGTGAAATCAAATGGCATTAAATTTGTGAGTTTAGATAGACTTATAGCCTTTGTCCAAAAGTAATTCCCTAAGGTTGCTATTATAGCAATTGAGAATAGCAGTGCTAGAACAAAAAAGGAATCCACCTCTTGCCATATGTATATAGATGGAATAAAGGTAATAGGAGCCATTAAAACCACCATACTAAACATTAAAGTAAGAACATTTTCATCATTGGATAATCTTTTAACTAGGAGACCAGCTACTGCATGAGTGATCGCTGAAACAAGAGCTAAAACGCTACCCAATTCAACTTTTAGGTCTGGTCTTATTATCAAGATTGTAAATAAAAATCCAAATATCAGAAAAAAAGTTTTAAATGAATCAACTTTTTCTTTAAAAAAAAGAATGCTACCAAAATACATAAATAGTGGTGTGCTAAAACTAATTGCCATGGCCTGAGATAATGGTATTAGGGTATAAGCTGTAAATAGTAAGATCATTGTTATTCCCCCAAACAATCCCCTAAGGATTAAAAGACAAAGGTTTGATTTATACTTTACAAAAAATTTCTGACTTAAGAAAAAAGGTGCGAGGATTAGAATACCTATAAAATTTCTAAAAAAAGACTGTTGAATTGGGTTGATGTATTCTGCAACAAATTTGATAAGCGCTGCTAAAATTGAAAATAAAAAACATGAAGATACTAAGAGCGCAACAGGATACATATTTTTTTCAATTTCCTTTTTAGTTTCTTGCAATTTAGTTTCAATTATGTCAATAAAAAATAATGAATTTTTTACAATCAAATTATTTTTACAAAATTGTATCACTTTCTATTTTATTAATCTTTTTTAACTTAGAGTCAAAAGAGCTTGCAAAATTTAATGATTGGTCAGCGTTTGCAGAAGGGGAAGGTAAAAATCTCGCATGCATGGCTGTGTCGAAACCTAAGAAAGCTGAAGGAAATTATTCTCGTCGAGGAGATATTTTTGCAATTGTAACTCATCTTCCTGGTCAGAATAAATGGAACGAATTTAGTATAGTGGCAGGATATAATTTTCAACCAAATAGTAATCCAGATGTGACTATAGGAGATATGAAATTTCAATTATTTACCTCTGGCTCAAGAGCATGGAGTTTTAGTCCAAGTGAAGATGAAAAAATTGTAAAATATCTAAAAAACTCAATGAAAATGAAAGTGGTGGGAACATCATCTAGAGGTACAATTACAAACGACATATATTCTCTAGTTGGCTTTAGCAAGGCATATCAAAAAATTAATGAAGCATGTAAAAAAAAAAAATAAATAATGACCAAAAAAGAAAAAATAGTTTTAGCTTTCTCTGGTGGTCTAGATACATCTATAATTCTTAAATGGCTGCAGAATGAAAAAAACCTAGAGGTGGTATCATTTACAGCAGACATAGGTCAAGGGGTTGAAACTGAAGAAGCAAGAGAGAGAGCTAAAAGGCTTGGCGTTAAAGAAATTTTTATAGAGAATTTAACAAATGAATTTATAAAAGAATATGTATTTCCAATGTTTAGAGCAAATGCTCTTTATGAAGGACAGTATCTTTTAGGAACCTCTATAGCAAGGCCACTAATAGCTAAAAAACAAATTCAGATTGCGGAAAAAGTTGGAGCTAATTTTGTTTCTCATGGAGCAACTGGAAAAGGTAATGATCAAATTAGATTCGAATTAGCGTATTATGCGCTTAATCCAAAAATTAAAGTTATAGCTCCTTGGAGAGAGTGGAACTTAAAATCTAGACAAGATTTGATTGCGTATGCAAACAATAATGATATTTCATTTTCAAAAGATAAACAAAATGAACCACCCTATTCAATGGATGCTAATATACTGCATACTTCATACGAGGGAAAAGTACTAGAAGATCCGTGGATACCGCCGGAAGAATCTATGTTTTCAAGATCTGTATCACCAGAAAATGCTCCTGACGAGCCAATGGAGATTCAAATAGAATTTTTGAATGGTGATCCAATTAAAATAGACGAAAAAAAAAAGTCACCTGAAGAGATATTTCAATACTTAAATGATATTGGAGGAAAAAATGGGATAGGTAGATTGGATTTAGTAGAAAATAGGTTTGTAGGAATGAAGTCCAGAGGTGTATACGAAACTCCAGGAGGTACAATTCTTTTAGTTGCAAGAAGAGCTATTGAAAGTATCACTCTTGATAAAGGTGCTGCTCATTTAAAAGATGACATTATGCCCAGATATGCAGAACTCATATATAATGGTTTTTGGTTTTCTCCGGAGAGAGAAATGCTTCAAGCTCTGATAGATAAAAGTCAACAAAATGTTAATGGTGTCGTGAAGTTAAGAATTTACAAAGGGAATGTTATAATTTTAGGACGAAAATCAAACTCAAGTTTATACTCAACAGAAATGGCAACTTTTGAGGAAGACACTGTTTACAATCAAAAAGATGCGGAAGGTTTTATAAAACTTAACTCACTGCGATTAAAGTTACTCAAAAATATCACTTAATTTAACAGGTGATACTCCAAACTGTTCATATGATGTTAATAAGGTATTTAATAATAAACATGCAATAGTCATTGGTCCAACACCACCAGGCACAGGTGTAATTTTTGATGAATTTTTAAGGCATTCATCATAATCGACATCTCCAACTAAAATTTTTTTTCCATCTCTGTCGATTCTATTAATACCAACATCAATAACAACGGCTCCTTCCTTAACCCAGCTTCCTTTTACCATTTCTGGAATCCCTACAGCAGCAACGATGATATCTGCAGATTTTACTAATTCTTCAATATTTTTTGTTCTTGAATGAGCTATTGTAACTGTTGCGTTCATTCCTAGTAGCAAGGCAGCCATTGGTTTTCCAACAATGTTTGATCTACCAATAATTATTGCATTCTTCCCAGAAAGATCAGAATTTAACTTTTTTAATAATATGCTACAACCTAGAGGAGTACATGGAACAAGAGAATTAAGACCAGACCACAGTTTTCCGACATTTTCCGCATGAAAGCCATCAACGTCTTTTATTGGAACTATAGTATCTAAGACTAGATCCGCATTTATATGTTTAGGAAGTGGAAGTTGAACTAAAATACCTTGAACCTTTTCATTTTCATTCAGTTTTTTTACAACCGATAAGAGTTCTTTTTCAGAAACATTTTCATCAAGTTTATGTTCAATAGAGTTAAAACCAACTTCTTTCGTTTTTTCAATCTTATTTTTTACATATACTTTACTCGCAGGATTTTCACCTACTAGTACGACTGCAAGTCCTGGTGTCCTCCCAGATTCTTTTATTAAAATATCACCAAATTTTTTTATTTTTTCTCTTATTTCAGAAGATACTTTTTTACCATCAATTATTTTTTCAGTCATATTATAAACCATACTTTGTCATAACAAATTGTAAACCTTCAATTAGTATTATCAATAATACTGGAGATAAATCTATAGCTCCAAAATTTGGTAAAAATTTTCTAATTCTTCTCAACAGCGGTTCAATAATTTTATATAAACTATCCATAATAATTGACACAAGTTTGTTATTGTAATTAATAACATTAAATGAAACTAGCATACTTAAAATAACATAAATGATTACCCCATACTTATAAAGTTGTAGAATTTGATATATGATATATGCAAAAAAGTCAAAAAAGTACATAGTAAAAACCTAATTTTATAATATGAAAAAAACACATGATCAAATAGATTTTAATTTTTCTAGGCCTATAGATATTCAAAGGAATTTAGAAGTAGATTTTATAAATTTAGTTTTAAATGAAATAAGTTATGAAAAAGAACAAAATTTGAATTTTGATAAACATTTAAAATTATTACTTTTGGAGCTTTATTATTGTTGGGTGGAATCTGATCAACAAATGCTATCAGTTTCAATGTCGAAAAGAGGTTATTTATCTAATTCAAGGTATAATCCAAACAAAATATCTTCATATACAATAAAAGTAATAAATTTTTTAAAAAAAGAGAATTACATACATTTTTATCCTGGTTTTTTTGACTCCATTAGAAAAAAAAGTAGGTTATCAAGAATTAGAGCTTCAGATAAATTAGTAAAAATATTTCAAAGAACTAAATTACCATTAAAAATTAAGATCAACCATCCCTCAAGAGAATACTTGATAAAAACTGAGGGAAAAAAAAAAATAGAATATTCTGATGATTTTGAAACACAAGATGTTAAGGAAATCATTTACAATTATAACGAATTAATTTCTAAAACTATTATCGATATCCCGCTACTAGAACAATCATTTATTAATAGATATGATAAAAAAAAAATCATTATTTCTAAAACTGCATCTCAAGCAAACTACATTTTTCAGGGAAGCCCGTACAAAAAATTTAAAATCGAAGGGTGCTGGTGGAATAGAATAGACATTGAGTTTTTGTCAACATACTCGAAATATTTTATAGTAAACGACAGCCCTACAGTCTTTTTTGACTTGAGTGAAAAATTCAATATTTTTTTGAAAAAAAAAATTGGAATAGAAAATTTTTTTAAAAAAAAGGATTTAGAAAATTATGGAAAATCTCAAATTTGCTATCTTATAGTAAAAGCAATAAATTCAAAAAATTTTGAAAGTTTTTTTAGGTCAGTTTTAGTAGAAAAAAAAAAGTTTTTTAAAAACGAAGATTTACAAGCTCAAGAGATAAAAAAAAATCTCCTTGTTTTTATAAATAATAACCAATTTATTTCAAATTTTTTTTTTAGAAATTATAGATTAGATTGGGATGAGTATCTAACGGAAGTATTTTATGATCTTTTAAAGAAGTGTGTGCCATCGAACATTCCTGTGTATTTAATTAAAGATAAAATTTATTCTCCTCAATCCTTCTCTCAAATAGTCAAATCGAACCTTGATCAAATTCTAAATCATACATTGGGTGAAAAAAAAAGTGAGATTAGTTTTACAGACTGTGCATCATATAACTTTAAATCGACAGGTTTTTTTAGTAGAATGTTCAAATCAAACAAGTCTATTTCAAGAAGATATGTTGAAAGAGTAAAAACTTATAAATAGGTTTAAATATGGTCACTACAAAATTTGGACTGAATCAAATAAAATTCAATAAGGGTAGTAAAATATATGCAAAAGGAGATAAAGCTGATTTTGCATATTACGTTCATATAGGAAAAGTAAATATATATTCTCCAGGTGGTCTGTTGCTTGGTCAGATAGGTGAGGGTGAAATTTTCGGGGAAAGAGGACCTTCACTAGACGAGTCAAGGTCTATAACAGCTGAGGCTGCCACAGGTTGTGTTTTATACCCTATCAGTGAAAAAACATTAAAGGAAAAAATTAAAACTGCAGATCCAGTTCTAAGAGCCATTCTAAGAAGTTTACTCATAAGACTAAACGACATAAATGTAAAGAGTGAAGACTTTTGGAGAAATCTAAACGTAATGACTTCATTAACAAAAGATGACGAAAATTAAAGTGTGTTTTTTCCCTGACGATGAAGTGTATTTTCTTCGCCGTTGACCAAATTCCAAAATTTTTGCATGTAATCTTCACCAAATCTGTCAATGTTAAATTTTGAATAATCGAACATCTTGCTAATTCTCTTTTCACCAATGATTTCCTCTGCCACAGACTCACCTAATACTGGAGAGTACTTCATTGCCTGTCCCGATCCTAGGTTGTGAAAAAGATTGTTAATTTTAGAGTCTTTGCCAAGAATGAATCGTAAATCTGGTGTTATATCAAAAAAAGATCTATAGCCAGAGGCATAAACAGTTTTATCTATGTTAGAAAATCTTTTCTTAGATATGTCTTCATAATTTTTAATTTGGTTATAAGCAAGAGACTGATTCATTGGCTCATTTAAATACTCTCCACCATTTACAGCACAAAGGTCATTTAAAAAATTTTTAGCTATTTCATAGACAGACCTTTTTCGTGGTTGATGAGCATGCATTTTGTTTCCTCGCCAAGATCTGAAATAGCATAGGTTTGTGTAATCTGCGATGATTGGATACTCATATTTTATCTGTCTGGGACTTTCCATCCAATTGACTACGGAAACAGGTTCAATAGTTACGGGTATTTTTAAACCAATCTTCGAAAACAATTGCGCACTCCATGCTCCTGTGGCATTCACAAAGTTTTTCGCATCAAATTTTCCATTGTTTGTTGTACAGGAGACGATTTTGTTTCCGTTAGTAATGATAGCGTCAACCTCGGTTTTTTCGAAAAGTTCAACTTTATTTTCATCAATAGCGTCATATAAAACGGAGCGAAGAATACTTGGATCTAACTGAAAAGCATCTGGTTCATAGTAGTATGATTCATCTTTGTCAATTATTAAGGTATCTCCGCACTTATCGACAGCTGAATCTGGAGATATTTCTTCAAAAATTAAATCAATTTTTTTCATTCTTTCTGAAAGATCATTCCATGCCGGGTTTTCACCATCAGAATTCTTTTTTGCTATCCATATTGCCCCGAATGGGTCAATTTCCATGTTTTTACCCCAATGTTTCTCTAAGTTTTTCCACATGTTTGTGCTTATTGAAGCCATGATAGAAGCATCCGGGTCAGCATTTGCTGACCTCACTATACCAGAATGTCTTGAAGATTCTGCAGCGCAAAGAACTGCCTTGTCTAAAAGACATACCTTTTCTCCCTTGCCAATCTCATTCAACTTCCGTTGCAGAGATATCGCTGTGGCTGCCCCTAAGCATCCACCACCTATAACAACTGTGTGATACATATTTCCCTCTTAAGTAATTATTGTTATAAATAAAAAAAAAACAAGTTATTTTAAGGAACTAATGAATAATATTTTTTTTGGTAAAGGCTGGGCGCTTAAAGTTTATAAAAGAGAAATTAATAAGACTTTTGATTTATTAAGTCTGCAATACTTTGATATAAAAAAATATCCTTATCTTCTAGAGAGTTCCTCGAGAGGTAATTTAAATAATAGATATTCAATACTATTCTATAAACCTGAGTTTTCTATCGAAAAAAACACAAATAATTTTTTAGATGAACTTGATGAATATTGGCTAAGAAACAAAATTGATCAGGATAAATTAGTGTGGAAAGATAAAAAGTTACCTTTTTCCGGTGGATGGTTTGTTTATTTTGGATATGAGCTATCTAAGGAAATTGAACCTAAATTAAATATTCCTGACTCTCCTTTTGAGTTACCAACTGCTTTTGCAAGTAGAATTAAAACAGCAATAATCTTTGATCATATAGACAATGAAATTTTTATAGTCTCAGAGGATACTGAAAAATTCAATAGTATTTGTAAAGATATTGAGGGAGATTTTAATGAAATGATCAATGTAAAAAATAACTCTATTGGTAGTATAGAGTTGATAAATAAGGGTTCCGAGGAAGAACATCAATGTCAAGTTAAAAAGTGTATTGAATACATTTTCCAAGGAGAAATATTCCAAGCTAATTTATCAAGGCTTTGGAGTTATAAAGTTGATAACGGAATAAAAGCGGTTGACATTTACAGACAACTAAGAGTTAAAAATCCTTCACCTTTTTCCGGTTTTGTTAACTTTAATAATAGCTTTATTATTAGTTCTTCCCCAGAGAGACTCGTTTCTGTCAATGAAAACTTTTTAGAAACTAGACCAATAGCAGGTACGAGGCCAAGAGGAAGTTCAGGTTTACATGACATAGAACTCTCCAATGAATTAATAAATTCTGATAAAGAAAAAGCTGAGCATCTAATGTTAGTTGATTTAGAAAGAAATGATATATCAAAAGTTTGCGAACCAGGTTCTGTGAAAGTAAATGAAATGATGACGATTGAGTCATATGCTCATGTTCATCATATTGTTTCTAATGTCTGTGGACAAAAAATTAAAAATGTAAGTCCTGGCAAAGTGATTTCTTCCGTTTTTCCAGGGGGAACAATTACTGGTTGTCCTAAAGTTAGATGTATGGAAATCTTAGGTGAACTTGAAAAAATAGGAAGAGGACCATACACTGGCTCTTTTGGTTATATTACACATTCAGGAAATATGGATGTAAATATTTTAATTAGATCTATGTTATTGGAAAATAATAACTTATATTTCAGAGCTGGCGGCGGAATCGTTGCAGACTCGGCACCAGAAGATGAAACACGTGAAACTGAGGCCAAAGCTAACGGAATGCTTAATGCCCTAAAAGCTTTTAGTGATGTCTAATTTTTTCTCGTTAATAAATAATGAATTCAAAGACAATATTTCTATTCTAGATAGAGGTTTCTCTTATGGTGACGGTTTTTTTGAAACTATGTTATGGGACTATTTAGGTGGTGCCGTAAGACCGGATTTGAAGGTTCAATTCTGGGAAAGGCATTATAACAGAATAAAGAATGGTTGTAATTTAATGGAGATAAAACTTCCAAATTTAACTGATTTGTTAAAGCAGAGAGAGAAAATTTTACAACGGTCATTCAATCAATCTATGTCAGAAGGTATTTTAAAACTAATTATAACAAGGGGTATAGGTGGTAGAGGGTATAAGTTTGAAAATAACATGAAACCTACAATAGCTTTCCTAACTTTCCCTAAACCACAACTTAGTCCAATGATTTATAAAAGTGGTGTAAAAAGCATATTTTGTAAAAATAAACTTTACTCCCACAATAGATTATCTGGTTTGAAACACATGAATAGACTTGATTCTGTTTTAGCAAGATCAGAGTGGGAGGATGAATTTTTCGAGGGCATTATTCTTGATGAGAAAGATAATTTGGTTGAAGGAACTATGACAAATATTTTTTTTATTAAGGATGATACTTTAATAACCCCACCCATTGAAAAAACTGGTATTAGCGGAATTTTAAGGCAGGTCGTAATTGAAAAAGCAAAAACCTTTTTTAAAAAGATTGTAATTTCTAAAATTAATATCAAAACACTAAGTAGTTTCAACCAAATGTTTTTAACAAATTCAGTTATGAAGGTAGTCCCAGTAAATTCACTAGGAAGAAACAAATTTATTATAGGAGAAAATTTAAAAAATCTTATTAACTTTTTTAATCCTAAAGATAGATTTGAATTAAAAAAAAATCTTGAACTTTCATAAGTTCATTTTTTCCAAAATAAAATTTATCTCTTCATTTTTTAAAAGATTTTCTTTTTTTAACTTATTAATCTTTGCATTCAAAAGTTTTTTGTTGTTTATTTTTTTTAGAATTTCAAGATTCAATTTTATGGAGTCTAAATTTCTTGGGTTAATTTGGTATATTTTTTCAAGTATTGAAAGTGCGCTC
>MDSZ01016774.1_pt1 | contig 10247 bp, 5 predicted proteins | sample 811201 | NCBI WGS metagenome assembly MDSZ01 (sample SAMN05326647, study PRJNA326480) | marine metagenome | isolation source: seawater | place: Indian Ocean: North | collected 2010 | reverse complement strand
TATGTTTTTGTTTATGCTGGTGGTAGTGGTAATAATTCAAATGCTGGTGATGGTCAAATATGGACAGTACCTATACAAATAAATACCAGTAATAATACACTAGTTGTGGGTACTGATTCTTTACTACATGACCAACACACTTGCAACAACAATAATGCTTGTAATTATACTAATCAAGCATATTGGGTGTGGTCAATAGATTCAAATGTGTATGCACAACAAACAAGTGATGCTAATAGAATGTGGGTATTTTGGAAAGCATATAGAGGTGGTTATTATTCAAGTTCATACGTTTGGTATAAGTCTTATCAATGTAATTTTACAAATTCAACAAGTGACTCATGCTCTCCATATCAAAATCCAGCGAGAGAGTTAACCACATCTAGTGGAACGAATTATCTTATTCAAAATTGGTACGATACTATAAATCCTGCTGTATGGTGGGATAATACTGCTCAAACATTTATTATTACAAATAGAAATATGCAAAGTGGTTCAGAATGTAGATTTTTTCAAATGAGAATAGCTGAAAATTATAATAATGGAGCAAATGATTATAGTTCGAATAAATACAATTTTACACATGGTTCAACAGGATATACTGATGATATAAGTGGTGGAACTTTTGATTCAAGTGGTTCGAATTACACTTGTGGATATTCAAGTCAAAGACCGATTCACGTTCCAGAACATAATTCTTATATGTGGGTTGTATCGAGTGGACCAACTGGTCAAATTGACAATTATTTCCTTCATCTAAAAGGGGATGTCAATAGTTATACAGGTTCTCCTATTGAGGTTGCTAAAGGTTCTCTTGAAAATTTAATAACAGATGAAATTTGTGTCAATACACCAAATGAAGAATGTAATAGTAATTTATATAACAAAAATGGGGATGTACATATTGATAAGTCAGTAAGTCCATATAAGTATTATTGGCACACTAAGGGAATGCAAGATAGAAATATCTGTACTAAAGATTATTCACAATCAAAGTGTGCAGAAATATATGAATGGTCATTTGATTCAACAACTGGAATATTAGATAATAGTACATTCAAACATTATGATTATCAAAACAGGGATGAAAGTTATCATAATGATCCGTCAAGGTCATTAGGTGTTTGGAAAGATAACGGTTCTGGTATAGTGTTTACTCTAAATGCACACTCAAATCAAGCAATTGATTCAGCAAATAATAATTTATTACACGCAATAGCATTTGTAATACCAGACAATATTTCAGAATATATTGGTTTTGTTACACAAAGTGCAAATCAAGGTGCAACTGTTACTGTACTTTCAGTTGGGGCAGTTCTTGAATTAAGTGGATCAAATTTCACCATTGGTGAAGAATACTGGGTAAATGATGATGGTTCTTTGGGTACATCAGGAACATATAAAATAGGTAGAGCAATTGCAACTGACAAAATATACATAACAGGTACAAGATAGGATGATTTAATTGGTAAATAACTATAAACCTTATGATCCAAATGATGATTCCGAGAGGTCATCTGGTCAATCTTTTGTTCCATCAAGACGTGAAGTTGAAGAAAAACGTAAAGAACTTGAAGAACAAAGAGTTATTAATGAATCTATTGATGATTCACAACTATTTGTAAAACCAATTGAACAAGAAAGATTAGAACAAAAGATAAGAGAACAAGAAAGCAATCTTAATGAACAAGAAAGAAACTTACAATTACAAGAACAATACCTAAGAGACTTTGCAACATTAAATGTTCCATCTATTGATAATTCAAGATTTGAATTAGAACAAAAGTATGATGAAATTCAAAAATGGATTTCTGGATTTACACCAGAAGAATATGTAATGGAACAAGGTGAATACCAGCAAAATATTGATTCTAAAATTAAAGAATTTACTGATTTACAAGATAAATATAATGAATCAGTTAGTGAATACAATAAATCTTATGACACATTCAAAAATGAATTTGATATAAGTTTATCTAAAATAGAAGAAGATGAACTAAACTTAAAAAAAGATGTAGCACAATATAATTTCAATTTACCGAAAGTTCCAGAAACACCATCATTTTCATTTACTGGAACTGATACAGGATCTAATACTACAAAAAAACCAGATTTTGATGTTCAAGTTGATTTTTCAAAAACAGGTGAAGATATAGGAGACAATCCAGCAATATCAAAAATACAGATTGCCCCAGATTTTTCAAAAGTAGGATCTGATAAAGGTGAAAGAACTGATAAGAATGTTTATAAAGAACTATTTAAAGAAAATCCAGATAAAAGAGAATCAGAAAGATTTATTGAATCATTAGGAGATATTGATAAAGGTACATTTCAAAGGATTGTACCTAAATATCCAAACACTAAAGATTTTTCATCAGATACAGAACTTATCTTAGATAGAAAATGGACCGATATTGCAAAAGGATCAACACCAGATACTAGAACTCTAACAGAAATTCAAAGTACATATTCAAAAGGATCTTCACCAGATATTGAATTAATTGAATCCAGAGATCTTACATTAAATGAAAAAAGAAAATCTTTTGTAAATGATAAGACGTTAGCATTTTTATCATTGGGTGCATTAGGAAACAATGCTAGTAAAAATCAACTATTAGACGCAAAGAATGTATTTGATGATTATATAGATCAAACAAACATTGAAAGGGATAAATTCTCTAAAGGTTCAGAGTTTGTTTTAGATAGTTTTATAGTTGATCCAACAAAAGAGGGAATTAAAGCTTTTGGAAAAATGGCAACTTATAAAGTAAATCAAGCAAAAGAAAATCCAACTAAATTTTTAACTACATCAATTACACCACAATCAATGGTTTATGATATGTTTACACCAGAAGAACAAACAATTTGGAGTGCATTGTGGTATGGAGTACCAGAAAATCAAATTGATAAAATCCCAGTAGGATCTATTCTTTATGATACCCCAGAAGAAAGAAAAGAAATTATTGATGGATTAAAAGATTCATTGGATAGATTAAAAGGTGAATCTGGATTTTTAAAAACAATAAAAAAAGATCTAAAGACACAAAAAGAATTTTTAGATGTTCAAAAAAAATTAGAATCTATAAAAATTGAAAATAGTGGTGGTTATTTTGCAAAACCAAAAGGCAGATATATAAAAATAGATGATCCATATTTAAGGGCATATGAAAGTTTATCACTAGAAGAAAAAAGAATACTACAAAAAGGTTCTGAAACTGCAACAAATGACTTTTTAAAGAAAGTAGGTGCAGAAATCACAAGGCAAGTATGGAATCCTGTTAATGCTGGTTTAACTATTTTATTTGTTGCTGGTTTAGGTAAAAGTGCTTTAAAAGGTTCTGCAAAAACAGTTAAAGCTATAGCAAAAGGATCTAAAGACGGTTTAGAAAAAATTGCAACTAAAAATGTAATAGGGCAACATACATTTCTTGATCAAGCTACTGGGGAAGTTTTCAATGTAAAACAAATCAAATCTGGAAAAACAACTGTTATTGGGATTGAAAGAGAATTAAAAGATCCTTTAAAAAGAACAATTGGTTTATTACCAAAATACTTATCAGATCCAGCAAAAAAGAAGATTTTAAAACTTCAACAAGATTTTGCCAAAAATAGAGCATTAAAGAAATTTTCATATGATGATTACTTTATTGCAGATATTCAAAAAGGGATTGTGCCAATAACCAAAAGAATAAAACTAGATAAAGCACAAGAAAAAATTGCTAAATCAATTGAAACATCTAAAGAAAACTTAATTGCAATTGGTAAAAAGATTGAAGATTATAAATCTAAATTTGGGAATAAACGTCCAGAGTTGAAGAATGAGATAAATAATTTACCTAAAGTTTCAAATCAAATCTTTAATGAGTACAAAAAGATTTTATCTAAAAGTGAAGTTAATAATATAGCTAAAGAATATACTGCTAAACAATTATTTCAATTAGCAGATAAATCACCACAAAAATACACTAACAAACAATTTAAGAAAGTTCTAAAAGATCTAAATATATCATTAGGTAATAATCAAACTAAACAAGCATTAAAAAATGTTAATAAAGCAATTCAAGAATCAGATAACAAATTTGCAGAATATATCGCAAAAGTAATAGATAGAGTAAAAAGAACACCTAGTCAAGATTTAGATTTATATTTCAGAAGAAATGCAAACGCAAGAAAAAAATTAAAAGATGGTTTAGAAAAAGGTAAATGGAAATCTTTTGATGAAAAAACTATAAGAACATTTATAAAAAAACAACGTACAGAAGAACATCAAGTTTATGATTATTTATTTCGTCCAACTATAGAAAATAAAATACCATTTGGAAAAATTAGAAATGATTGGGGGGACAAATATTATAAAGAAATAGTTGATGGTATTCCAATGAATCAAGTTGAAAAAAAATTGTTTTTGCAACAACTAAAAAAACAACAATATATTTCTGCAACGGAAGATATAAAAGATATAGATAAATTATATGGTGGCAAAAGTGTAAAAAAATATATTGATGATGTCGAATCTAATATTAGTAAAAAAGCTAAAAAAGAAATTGATGGTTTAGTTGATAATATAGCAATATCAAAATTCAACCTTATAACTAAACCTCTAAAACGAAGTAAAGCGTCTAAAATCTCATTTTCGAGCAAAGAAAGAGGACCTTTTGATGAAATTAAAAGTACAACAAAGGATAAAACAAAAGATAAAGAATCTACAAAGAGAATGGATGTACAAAAACCAAAAATTAGAAGATTCCCAAAATCTAATATCAAATCACTTTCATCTACTGAAATAAAAACTATTTTAAAAAATCCAGTAGTTGTTCCAACGGAAATTGATTTTGATGAAATAAAAAAAGGTAAAAATGCAAAAATACCTTTCAATGAAAATATAAATAAAAGATCTAAAAAGAATATTCCAAAAATAAACCCAACATTTACAAGTCAACAATCTAAGGTCCAAATAAAAAAGGGTAAAGCAGTTACGGACAAAAGCAAAGTAGTTGATGTAACTAAAGTTCAGAGTGTAACTAAATTAGATGATGGAATACCAGCTAAACAAAAACAGAAAATAGGTCAAACACAAAAAGTTCAAAAGAAAATAAAAACTAAAACCAGAACTGCTAAATCTACACCTAAAGATGAATTTACAAAAAACACTAAGAATATTACTAAAAAAGGAATTGTAATACCTCGTCTATCTAGTTCTCAAATTAAATCTTTAAAAATAGAAACTGGTGAGAATCCATCCAAAGTTGGATGGAAACAAGGTAAATTTTATCCAGTTGTTGATCTTAATAAATCAACAATAGAGTTTTTGAAAAATCAACCAGAGGGATTAAAACAAGGTAAAAAACCAATTGATTCATTCACGGTGCTAAATACAAGTAAATCGAAACCAAAAAAACAACAATTTGATTTTGGAAGATTTCAAGCAAAAATTAATGGTAATGTTCGTTTCACACTAAAACGTAAAAGAGTATTACCCAAACAACAACTTATAAAAAGAAATAAACTAAGAAAGGTTTAATTATGAGCAAAATAAAAGCAAGTGAGTTAAAAATTTATGCCGATTTATATAAGCAAGGGATGATAACTAAGAAAGAATTTAATAAAATTCTTTCAGATGGTATTGGGAGAAAGGTTACTGATACAAAAAAGAAACCAAAGAAGAAAACAAAGAAAAAAACAAATAAAAAATATGATGGTTATATAACTGGTGATAAACAAACAGACAAAATATTAAAACAAGCTGGTGTTGATGATATTGCGTTGATGTTCAAATCTGGTGGACAAAATACAATAAAAGCTGGTAAAGAAGTATTTGAAACAGGTAAAAGTGTTTATAAAGGATCTAAAGCTACATATAAAGCTAGTAAAGTAGGTTATGCAAAAGCTAAAGTAGGTGCAAAAAAGGGTAAAGAGATTAGTAAAGTAGGTTATGCAAAAGCTAAAGTAGGTGCAAAAAAAGGTAAAGAGATTAGTAAAAAAGGTTTATCTGCAACTAAAAAAGGTTTATCTGCAACTAAAGGTTTTTTAAAAAGATTATCACCATCTGAAATAAAAAAATCAAAAATAAAGTTTGATGAAAAAAAGAAGAAAAAAGAAGATCAAAAACTTGTACAAAGTATTATGGATGATCCAACAAAATTAACAAAAGGTGGATCAAGTTATAAAAAATGGTTAAAAGCAAATCAACCTAAACAAAAACGTAATGGGTATGGATCTGTAAAACTAAAAATAAAAAATAAGAGATAGGAGAAAAAAATGAGATTATATTGGTATGACCGAAAGATTTTAGAGCCAGAGATGAAACGTCTTGTTAAAGAAATGATTAATGATTCAAGGGCAGTAGAAACTGATAAAAATAATAAAATACGGTTTACTAAAGAGGCATTAAAAAAACTAAAACAACAAGTTGAAGATGATTACAAAAATCTAGATAAATATAGTGAAAATAAAAGAGAATTTGGAAACTTAGAAGATAACTCACGAAGATTTATAAAAATTCTTGATAAAAAATCACCAAATTTTGCAAAACAACTAAAAGATCAAAATATTATTGTTCTTTCAGAAAGAGCAAATGAATTTATAAGATCTAAAAAAACATCAACACTCAAAACTAAAAAAAATAAAGGTAATGTCAGTACGGATAGTTATGTAAATTTAATTCCTCTAAATGATACAAAAGATAAAGCAATTTATATAAAAGAAATACCAGTTTTAAACAGGGCAAGTAATCAGGTGGTCAAAAGAGGAATAATATTAATTCCAACTGATGATCCAGATGAGTACAGTAAATCAAAAGTTTTGGATTCTAGTTCTATTAGATACAGAAATGCTAAAGAATCTTTAAGATATATGAATACTGCACAAAAAGAAGAACTTATAAATAGATTAAACGTATTAGGAATTAATACTTCTAAAAGATATTTAACAGTTATACCAAAAGATAAATACGGTAGAATTTCAGAAGAAGATATATTAGCTAGATTTTTTGATAAAGAAGTAGGAAAAAAAGCAGAAAAAAATACAAGAAACACAGGTTATGATTTTTCTAAAAAAGCAGAAGTGTTATTAAATCCAGATATGAAAGTCAAAAACGGTAGCTTAGATAATGATGAGTTTGTAAATCTTTTATCTTGGATGAGGAGACCAAATCTATATGATATTGATGGAATAGATGTTCCAGATTCAAAATATCGTCCAGAAAGGGCAAGTGTGATAAAGTCTCTAATTTTAGGAGAACCACAAAATGCAGAAACCTTAAAAAGAATCATAGAAAATAACTTTACCCAAAGAGAACAAAAAGTATTAAAAGATGTACAATTTGATCTAAGAAATGGTAGTGCTGGTAAAGTAGCTGGTTTTTATCGGCACGCACAAAATGGAAATAAATCTTTGATTGCTATAAACCCACAATATATGTACAAAGATAAAGCAAGTAAAGTTGGAGATAATAAATTAAAAATTGATGAAGATACTGCAACTCATGAAATTGTCCATGCTTTAAGGCACGAAGATAAAGAAAGACTAAAAGATAAAGTTAAAAATAAAGCAGTAAAAGGTAGATTAGCTGGATGGTCAATGAGAGATCAAGATTTAGAAGAATCATTAACTACGTTAGAAACTGATGTAAGAATTGCAGATCCTACTGCTTATGCAGATGGAACTGGTGCTGGTGGTGGTTATTGGAGACATTCTGGATTAACAAAAGACGCAAAAGAATTAGGATATATAATCCCAGAAATAAAAACTCAATCTAATGCAAAAGGTGGTTATGTTGAGTTTTATGATAAATTACTTGTAAAAAAAGAGTTTGAAGAATATAAAGATAGATTTGTTCCAAAGGATTCAAAAAAAATTGCTGGTAACTTTAAAGATTTCCATGATGTTGTTCATGAATACATATTAGAGCCAAAAATTATTTCTAAAAGTGAAACTAAGAAAAAACTTAAGAAAATGGATCTTACTGCAAAAGATATAAAACGAATTGCAGAAAGTATCACAAAAAACCGAAAGGGTAAACAAACAATCAAGGAAACTGAAAAAATGTACCCATCATCCTTGATTTCAACTCTAAGAAAGAATGATAAAAAATCAGAGGCAATCGACAATTACTGGAAATATGAAGAAAGTGGAAATGGGAAAAACCCAGTCAGAACTCATATACATAATAAAAAAGCAGATCAAACAACACAAGATGAAATAAATTTAGCAGTTCCAAGATCTGCAAATTCTGGAAAATTAGTTGAATATAATGATGGAAAAATAGATAAAGTATTTGAAATCAAAAGATTAAAAACTGGTGAAATAAAAGCATTAAGAATAAAAGATCTACATAAATCAAAATCAAGTAATAAGATGAATTTATTAGGATCTGGAAAATCTAGTAAGAAAATGAAACAAATGAAAGAACCTAAATCAAAGAAAAAAGGTTTTGGATCTGTAAAACTTAGGATTAAAAGATGAAATACGATTCAGAAAATAATGCTCCTAAATATATTTCATTAATAATTATTATTGTTGCAATCCTGTTTCACTTAAATGGTGGACAATTACTCAAATAAATAATTTATTTCAATTAGAATAATATATTTCAAATACCCAATTTGTTACCCATTTATATGATTTTGAGTATAAACCCAAATGGGTGAAAGGCAGACGAGTTAAGCCACTACTCTAACGGGGCATATCTGTTTTGAGTTCAAAATGGACCATTTGTTTCAAATATTTTGATATATTTCAAATATTTCAAATACCCAATTTATTACCCAATTTTCCCAATTTGTTACCCATTCAGTTCAAAATTCGATTCTAAAACGTGTGTTTTAGTTACACCAGAGGGATAACATAATTTATTATATCAAATAGTCTTAAAACGCAATATAAGTTATGTAATGCGTATTTCTTTAATACCTTTGGATACCTTTTGCATTTCTGTATGGACGTAAACTTCGTATGTAGTTTTTATGCTAGAGTGTCCAAGTATATACTGAACATATTGAGGGGTTACACCTTGTTCTGCTAGATGAGACGCAAAGTTATGTCTTAATGTATGATTTGTAAATCTTTTAATTCCTACTTTATCGCAAGTCTTATGTATAACTTCTCTTATCAATGTTCCATCATGATAAATTTCACCATTTAATTTTGTGAAAATAAAATTATCTTCTTTTTGTAAAATACCCAAATTTTTTAGTTCTAATGTCTGTTTATAAAAATGTTCTCTTAGAATTTCAATTGCATTTTTATTGAATATTTTGATTACTCTATTTTGTCCAGTTTTTGTTGAAGATCTACCAAATGTTTTTTCATCTAATTTTGAAATTGAACCGTTTATATCAATCATGCCATCTGATAAATTAACATCTTTCCATCTTAATGCAATAACTTCACCAGTTCTCATTCCTGTATATGCTAAAAGCCAAATTGCTGGTGATAATCTATGATTAAGTGCTTGAAGAAATAAATTCATATCAGTATCTTTTATTCTATCTTTATTTGTTTTTCTGTTTTCTGGAACATCTAAATATGGAATATCTCTAACTGCTCCATATCTTTGTGCAAATTTCATTATCTGAAAAATATTATCTCTATAATCTCTTACAGTTCGAGGTGAAAACTTAAAAGCTAACAGATCCATCAATCTTTGCAGAATAGGATATTTTAGTTCAGACATTTTTATATTTTTTATACCTAGATCTTCTCTAAAATATTTTAGTATTTGATTATAATTACGTTTTTTATCTTCTTTTGTTCTTTGTCTTAATTTTGCAAATTTTGTAGATTTCATATACTGATCAATAAAATATTTTAAAGATCTTGAAGATGTATTAAAATCTAAACCATCTTCAACATCAACTGATTGAGACTTTAACCAAATATTAGCTTTATCATAACTTGCAAAATTTGATCTTTTTTTCTTACCATTTAGATCTGGATTCGTAATAGCTTTAAAAATATAATATGTTTTACCATTTTTATATTTTCTTTTTTCTCGATAAATTAAACCATGTTTTGTTTTCATTACATAATACCTAGTTCATCATTTATCCAGTTATCTTCTTGTGTTATTTTTGCTTTAATTTCACTTTTAGATTCAAGTCTGTGTGTAGCTGGTTCAAAACCTTGCCACAATGGATTAACGGTTTCAAAATTATGAGTTGAGTTTTTATGAATTGCCATGCCAATAAATTGAGATTCTTGCAAGGGCATTTCTTCTGAACATCCAGAATTATAATAGGTCCAATTTT
>MDSZ01235691.1_pt1 | contig 10249 bp, 6 predicted proteins | sample 811201 | NCBI WGS metagenome assembly MDSZ01 (sample SAMN05326647, study PRJNA326480) | marine metagenome | isolation source: seawater | place: Indian Ocean: North | collected 2010 | reverse complement strand
GAATGGGTAAGAAATGAAACTTATAAATTTTATAGAGGAAATAGATTCTATAATGTTAAAAATGACCCTGAAGAATTAATTAATATTAGTTGGAATAATATGACAAAGGAGGAAAAATTAATAAGAGAAAACTTTATACATGTATTAAACTCTTACAATCATTTAAGAAATAAATTAAAATGAATATAAAAATCTTACAATTTCAACTTTTAAAAAAGATTGATTTTAAAGTTGATTATAAAATGAATTTATTAAAGAAAATTAATACGCTAATAGTGTTTTTATTTCTTATTTCTGTTCTCTCATGTAGCAATTCAAATAATTATATTATTAACTCTCCGAATAATAATATTCAATTAGATTTTCAGATTGAAAATGGCGAAGTTTTTTATAGTGTTAATAAAAACAATAATTCTGTTATAAAAAAATCTAAACTAGGCATCATTTTAGAAAATGAGTTAAATATTGGTAAAAATTTAGAAGTAATAAATATTTCTAAAAATACTATAAATAATTCTTGGAATCCAATATTTGGTGAGTTTGATGAAATAATTAATAAATACAATACTTTTGAAGTTGAGTTATCAAATGGAAAGTTCTCATATGATATTTATTTCAGGGTTTACGATGATGGAGTTGCTTTTAAATACTTTGTTCCTAGTCAAGCCAGTATTTCTAATTATAATATTATCGATGAGTATACTGAATTTAATTTAAATTCGGATGATACCGCTTGGTGGATTCCAGGTTTCTCTTACAGAAGGTATGAATTTCTTTATGCAGAATCTAAAATTGATCAAATTTCAAAAAAATATTTTTCTGAACACGTTGAAGATATTTCTTATGACACTCTTGGAATTGATGCTGCGCACACTCCATTAACAATTAAGAAAACAAATGGATTACACATAAGTATTCATGAAGCTAAACTGATAAATTATTCTAGCATGACACTTGCTCCAAAAGGTAATGGAAAGCTTGAAGTTGAACTTTATCCTTGGTCTGATGGAATAACAAAGGTTAAGCTTGAAAAGGAAATAATATCGCCTTGGAGATATATACAAATTGCAGATAGTTCATCTGAATTATTAATGTCAAATATAGTTTTAAACCTTAATGATGATCCAGATCCAAAAACAGATTATTCGTGGGTTAAACCAGGGAAATACATGGGTGTTTGGTGGGAGATGATCGGAACAAATGAATCAACTTGGTGGCAATCAAAATACCACGGTGCCAAAACTGAAAAAGTAAAATATTATTTAGACTTTGCATCAAAACATAATTTCGATGGTCTTCTTGTTGAGGGTTGGAATAAGGGTTGGTATCCTGAGTGGTGTTGTGTGGGAGATGGCATTCCTTTTAGTTTTACCGAAACCTTTAATGATTTTGACATAGACTTTTTATCTAAATATGGACAAAAGAAAAATATAAGTTTAATTGGACACCATGAGACAGGAGGTCAAATTCAAAGTTATGAGAACCAAATGGAAGATGCATTTAAAATGTATAACAAATATGGTGTAAAAAACATAAAAACTGGATATGTGAATGATGTTAGTAAGAACATTAAAGTCTATGGTGAAAATGGAGAAATTTCAAAAGAATGGCACCATGGTCAATACATGGTTAATCATTTTCAAAAAGTAATTGATATAGCAGCAAAATATAAATTGATGATAAAGACACATGAACCAATAAAAGATACTGGTTTACGCAGAACATTTCCAAATTTTATATCACGAGAAGGTGCTAAAGGACAAGAGTTTAATGGTTTTTCTTCAAACGGAGTGAATCATGCTACAGACCTTCCTTTTACCAGGCTTTTAAGTGGTCCGATGGATTATACTCCTGGTATTTTTCAATTAAATAATTTTAGATATACAGAGCCTGGATCAGGAATTATTGACCAAGATGCTATTATACCTTCAACAATTGCAAAGGAATTAGCCCTATACGTTGTTTATTATTCTCCAATGCAAATGGCAGCTGATTTACCAAAACATTATCTAAAACACCCCGAAGCTTTTGAATTTATTAAAGCTGTTCCGGTTGACTGGAGTGATAAGGTTATTTTAAATAGTGAAATTTCTCAATTTGTTACCATAGCAAGAAAAGATAAAAATTCTGAAAATTGGTTTATAGGAGGAATAACAGACGAAAATGACAGGAATTTTAAATTAGATTTAAGTTTTTTAGACCTTGGTTCTACTTATAAATTCAAAGTTTTTAAGGATAAATTAAATACTCACTGGAAAGAAAATCCAATGGAATATGAAATTGAAGAGTTTGATTTAAAAATTGAAAACGATAGCTCAACTGATATTTATCTTGCTCCTGGTGGTGGTTTTGCAATGCAAATTGAAAAAATTTAATTATACTTTGAAATATATTGTTTATTTAAATATTGTTTTTTTATTTCTATTATCATGTAATAAAAAAAATGAAATTATTTATGATGAAAAGTCCTTAAACTCTACTATTTCAAAATATTTAGAGAATGGATCTCAAGCAGTTTTACTAGTTAGGCTTGAGGATAAAAATGGTGATAAAATATTTCAATTTACTGGAAAGAATGATGAACTTGTTAAAGACCAAATTATTGATGAAAATACTTGGTTTAGAATTTGGTCTATGAGCAAAATAGTTACTATTTCGTTAACAATGGATTTAGTTGAGGATGGAATTTTAAATCTTAACGATCCTGTTTCGAAGTATATCCCTGAGTTTAATAATTTAAAAGTTGCTGTTACTAATGATGATGGTTCTATAATAGATTTTTCCAGGTCTGAAGATAAAATTGATTTAAATGACATTTGTCCTTTTAATGTCGTTAAAAGGAAGTCTGAAATGACAATTTTACATTTAATTAATCATGAAGCAGGTTTTTATTATGGAACTACTGGTATTCAATGTATAGATGACGCATTGGTATCTAAAGATCTAGCTAATGCAAAAAACTCAGATGAGTTTATAAAAAAACTAATTGAACTTCCTTTAATTGATCAACCCGGGTACAAAGAATTTTATGGTTTAAATACAACAGTTCTAGGAATCGTTAACGAAAGAGCTACAGGCGAATCTTTAAGTGATTTAGTCAAAAACAGGATCACTATACCAATGAATATAAAAGGTTTAAAATATAACAAGGATAAAAATGACGAGTTACTTCCTGTATTCTCTGGCGCAGATGATAAAATACGTTATGCAAATTCTGGTGAACTTGATATTATGGGAAAATATGTTCCCGGTTATGGACCAGAAAATAAATTGTTTCTTGGTGGAGAGGGAATGATAGCTACTGCTGATGGTTATACTGATTTCATAAGAATGCTTTTAAATCATGGCGAATTGAATGGTTACAGATTTTTAAATGAATCCACTGTTAAAGAAATGTATTCACCACATACTCAGTTAGAAAATGAATATGGATATAATGGTTATAATTTATGGGTCACAAGTGAATTAGTAAAAGAAAAAGGAGAAGGTGATGTTGGATTATGGAGAGGGGGAGGTTATGAGGGTACACACTTTTGGATTGATCCAAAGAGAGATTTTGTAGGTGTTATTTTAAGTCAAATGTTTGAAACACCGAAATCAGGGGAGGGTAGAGATGGAAAAATTGTGGGAGAGATTTATAGACAAATATTTAATAATGAAAAATAATATGAAAAATTTAATTAAGATTTTGAGCCTGTTATTCTTGTTTGGGGCATGTGATTCGAACGAAACTACAGAAAAAAAATCAGTAGACTTTGAGTCACTTAAATTAATTGAGAGAGTAGAACCGCCAAACTGGTGGTCAGGAATGAAAACATTGGATCTACAATTATTAGTTTATGGTTCTGAAATTAACGATTTAATTCCCAGAATTAATAACTCTAATATTAAACTAAAGTCCATCAAAAAAACAAAAAATCCAAACTATCTCTTCTTAGATATTTTAATTTCAGAAAATTCAAATCCTGATAATGTAGAAATTGATTTTTACAGAGATAATATTTTAGTTGATAGATATAATTTTGAGATAAAAAAAAGAAAAGAAAATTCGGAAAATGTTGAAGGTTTTACAACATCTGATGTAATGTATCTAATCACGCCTGATAGATTTGCTAACGGTGATTTATCTAATGATGATATTAAAGAAATGCGTGAACGTCCCAATAGAGATGATATTTGGGGCTTACATGGGGGAGATATTCAGGGTGTAATTAATAATTTAGATTATATAAATGAAATGGGTTTTACTACTGTTTGGTTAAACCCTGTCTTAGAAAATAACATGGAGAGAGCTTCTTATCACGGATATTCAACTACAGATTATTATAAAATTGATCCAAGGTTTGGAACTAACGAGTTATTTAGGGAATTAGGTTTAAAATCAAAAGATATGGGTATTAAACTTGTAATGGATATGATTCCAAACCACTGTGGGTCTTTTCACTGGTTTTTTTTAGATCCACCTATGGACAACTGGTTTAATAATCAAAATGAGTATAAACGTACAAGTCACAGAAGACAAACTGTTCAAGATATATATGCTTCTGAAATTGATAAAAAAGAACATGCAGATGGCTGGTTTGTTGAAACTATGCCTGATTTAAATCAAAAAAACCCAATTGTGTCAAAATATTTGATTCAAAATGCTATTTGGTGGACCGAATATGCAGGTTTAGCTGGAATCAGAGTAGATACTTATCCTTATTCAGACAAGGACTTTATGACTGATTGGACTTACGCATTAATGAATGAATATCCAAATCTTAACATTGTTGGTGAAGAGTGGGCTGATACACCTACAATTATTTCTTATTGGCAAAGAGGAAAAGTGAATCATGATGGATATGTATCATATTTACCTACATTAATGGATTTTCCACTTCAAATGTCTTTCAATGAATCACTTACTGATGGGTTTAGTTATGGAATGGGTTTTAGTAAGCCTTACCGTTCATTAGCAAGCGATTTTTTATATCCTAACCCAAATAATCTTCTGGTTTTTCCCGATAATCATGATATGTCAAGATTTTTTACTCAGGTAAATAAAGATATAGACTTGTTTAAAATGGGCATAGTTTTTTATTCCACAATTAGAGGAATACCACAATTTTATTATGGTACTGAAATTATAATGAGTCCTGATGAAAATAGACCAGGAAATCACGGATTAGTTAGGACTGAATTTCCCGGTGGATGGCCTGATCATAATAAAAATGCATTCACTGGAAAAAATTTAACAGCAGATGAAAAAGATATCCAAAAGTTCTTTAAAAAACTTTTAAACTGGAGAAAGAATAATAAAATAATCCATGATGGAAAATTAATTCAATTTGCACCCAAAGACGAGGTATACTCTTACTTTAGAATACTTGATGAAAAAATGGTTTGGGTTATTTTGAATAGAAATAATTCATCTAAAACATTGAAAATTGAAAGATTTGCAGAATTAATTTCTGAAAAAAAATTCGCTTATGATTTTTTAAATGATAAAAGAATATCTATAGTAGACGATATTACAGTTGAAAAAAAATCTGCATTAATTTTAGAAATCGAGTAAATAGCTTAATTATTATAATTAAAAAAACCCCTGTAAATCAATGTTTTACAAGGGTTTTGCGGAGAAAGAGGGATTCGAACCCCCGGAGGTGTGACCCTCAACGGTTTTCAAGACCGCCGCATTCGACCACTCTGCCATTTCTCCTGAGTTGCAAATATAAAAAGTAATTTTTTATATCATAATCATTCTCTTGCGTATTATATATAACTTAGTTGAATGTTTATTAGTCTGTTAGATTTTCCATGGGAATATCCACTTTTAATAATAGTAGGTTTGATTGTCGGTATAATAAATACTATGGCAGGGGGAGGTTCACTTTTAACTTTACCTATTCTTATTTTTTTAGGTTTGCCATCATCAGTTGCAAACGGAACTAATAGAATAGCTATAATGATGACTGCTTTTTCAGCAAATATGGGCTTTAAAAGTATGGGTATTTCGACTTTTCCTTTTAGTGCCTACACTGGAAGTTGTGCTCTTGTAGGATCTATCATTGGTGCCCATATTGCAATTGATATTAATGATGAGTTATTTAATAAGATATTATCAGTTATTATGATATTGGTTATTTTAATAATTGTTTTCAAGCCCAAAATTGTTTCTAATAATCTTTCTGTTCGATTAACTGGAAAACATTTGAGACTATCATGTATTGTTTTTTTTTTCATAGGTGTATATGGTGGTTTCGTTAATGCAGGTATTGGATTTATAATAATGTTGTTTCTTCACTATTATAACAGAATGAATCTTGTAAGGGTTAATGCAACAAAAGTTGTGATTGTTCTTGTTTACACTTTAGGAGCTTTTTTAACATTTGTTTTTAATGATTTAGTAAATTATTCATATGGTATTTGTCTTGCTTTAGGTACGATGATTGGAGGATGGAATGCGAGTAGATTTGCAGTAAAAAAAGGAGAAAAAATAATTAAAGTTTTTTTAGTTATTTCTGTTTTTATAATTTCAATAAAACTATGGTTGTTTTAATACTTAGTAGTCTTTAAAATTTCAATACCATAACCTATTAATCCAACTCTTTTAAGGTTTTTACTGTTAGTTAGTAAGTTTAATTTATTTACACCTAATTTATGCAATATCTGAGCTCCAATACCAAAATCTTTAGAGTCCATTTTTTTATATCTAGTTGGTGTTTTACCTCTAGAAATACTTGTTTTTATTTTATTTAATCTTGATATAAGCGAATTTTGTTCTTGTTCATGATTAATAAAAACTACAATACCAGATTTATTTTTATTAATTTTTTTAAAAATCTTATCAAAATCCTGATAATCCTCGATCATTAAATTATCTAAAATATTATTAATTGAGCCTAGTGAACTAATCCTTGTCAATACTGGATCGTTTTTTTTCCAATTCCCTAGTGTTAAAGCGAGATGAATTTGATTGTTGTTTGTTTGTTTAAAAACATTCAAATCATAAGTTCCGTATATAGATTTAAACTCAAAGTTATCAGCTAGTTCAATCAAGCTATCATTTTTCATTCTATAGGCTACAAGATCCTCAATTGATATTATTTTTAAGTTTAATTTTTTGGACAACTTTATTAACTCGGGTAATCTTGCCATCGAGCCATCTTTGTTCATAATTTCACAAACAACACCTGCAGGTTTGAATCCAGCTAGTCTGGCTAAATCAATAGCAGCTTCCGTATGTCCTGTTCTTCTAAGCACACCACCAGATTTTCCAACCAATGGGAAAATATGACCAGGTTTTGCTAAATCTCGTGATTTTGTATTTTCATTAACTAAGGCTTTTATTGTCTTAGAACGATCACTTGCTGAAATACCAGATGTTACACCATTTCCTTTTAAATCCACAGAAACTGTGAATGCTGTTTCCATTAATTCGGTGTTGTTCGTAACCATTGGATTCAGGTTTAGTTCAGTACATCTCTCTGAAGTTAATGGAACACATATTAAGCCTCTTCCTTCCGAAGCCATAAAGTTTATAATTTCTGGTGTTACATTTTCTGCAGGAAAAATAAAATCACCTTCATTTTCTCTGTTTTCATCATCTACAACAATAATGATTTTCCCAGATTTTAATTCTTCAATAGCTTCTTCAATAGTATTTAAATTCATTTATAAATTTTAAATTTTCTTAATAATTGAACAAATTCATTATAAAAATTATCAATATTTATAATTGATTTATCAGAAGATGCCCTAATAATTAAATATATACCAATTGGAAACATCATAATGTTTGATACCCAACTTCCAACAAAGGGGTTTATTGAGCCATCCTCTGCAGCATTTTTTGCAAATGTACCAACAAAATGATAAGTTAAAAACAATATCAATGCAATTATAACAGGGTATCCAAAACCACCTTTTCTAATTATTGCACCTAATGGTGCCCCAACAAAAAATAGTATAATTGCCGTAAGAGAAATCGCATACTTGTCATGTAAATTTGATTTATGAAGATTAATAAGTTTTTCTCTTATAAAAAAATTTGTTCTTTGAGTTTTTAAATTATTAATTTGATTTTCAATATTGTTTTGCATTGACGAAATGATTTGCATTTTAGATGGTTTATCAAAATCATTTAATATGTTATTATAATCATCAATATTTGGAATTTTAGACTTATTTGTATAATTGGTTTGAAAATTATAAATACCAGTTCTTTTATAAAAATTTTCGGAAAAGCTATTGTATTGATCAAATAATCTTTTTTCTAAAGAATCAATACTGATTTTAAGTTCATTTACATTTTGCATTCTAAATGTATTACTATATTTTTCGTCTGAAAAATCTACATTATTAAGATCTTTTAAATCAATATATATCTCATGTTTTTCAAAATAAATTTTTGTTTGCGGTTTAAACTGTTTTTTGTCAGTATTTTCATTAAACATTTCCTCATATCGATAGCCATCATTTAGTTCTATTTTTAAAATATCAGAATATTCATTGCTGACCAATTTACCATTTGATGCCTTTATAACAATTGTATTGTCGTTGTTTCTGTTTTGTTTATGTATTATAATATCTTTTAAGTTTGAATTATCAAAACCATATTTTTCATCAACTTTAATATTCATAATTCCAACATTATTAAAAATGCCCTCACTAATTGCTAAAGATGGTTTTACTTTTGCTAAATTCTTTCTTAGATTGTAAGATTTGAATTCAGCATATGGAATCAAATTATTAGAAACAAAAAATACACTAAAACACAGTAATATGTTAAAAGCAATTAAACCTCGCATTGATCTAAACAATGAAATTCCTGAAGACTTAATAGCTGCAAACTCATAGTTTTCAGCTAGATCTCCATACGTCATAATTGAAGCTAGAAGTACAGTTAAAGGAAGAATAAGTGGAATTAATTTAGGTGTATAATAAATTAAGAATTTAAAAATTATCTCATAATCAACTTCTTTTCCTGCTAAATCATCAATAAACATCCATATTGTTTGAAAAATAAATACAAACATTATCAATATGAAAAAGCCAAAAAACTTTTTTAAATAAGAAACTAATATATATTTATCAAGAAGTTTCATTCTTGATCACTTTTAAGAAGTTGGTCAAGTTCAACTAAATTTTTTACTAATACAGATCTAGCTTTACTGCCTTCAAAATTACCTACAATTCCAGCACTTTCAAGTTGATCTATTATTCTTCCAGCTCTATTATATCCTAATTTTAATTTTCTTTGAATTAATGATGCTGAACCTTGTTGAGCTGTAACAATTACCTCTGCAGCTTCTCTAAATAATGGATCCCTGTCTTCAATATCAATTGTATTGTTTTGTATTTTATCTTCTTCAATAAATTCAGGTAAAATATAAGCATTAGTGTATCCTTTTTGGGAACCAATTATTTCCGTTATTTTTTCAATTTCATCTGTATCCACAAATCCACATTGAAGTCTTATTAAATCGTTTCCTTGAGTATAAAGCATGTCTCCTCTTCCAATTAATTGATCAGCACCTCCTGAATCTAAAATTGTTCTTGAATCAACTTTAGAGGTAACTCTAAAAGCAATTCTTGCAGGAAAATTAGCTTTAATTAAACCAGTTATAACATTTACAGATGGTCTTTGTGTTGCAATTAGCAAATGAATCCCGACAGCTCTAGCTAACTGAGCAAGCCTCGCTATTGGTGTTTCAACTTCCTTTCCGGTTGTCATTATTAAATCTGCAAACTCATCGACAATTAAAACTAAATAAGGTAGAAATTTGTGACCATCATTTGGGTTAAGTTTTCTTTTCTTAAACTTGATATTATATTCTTTAATATTTCTACACATGGCATTTTTTAGCAGATCATATCTCTGCTCCATTTCAATACATAGTGAGTTTAATGTTTTTATAACAACTTTATTGTCTGTTATTATAGGTTCATCAGAATCAGGTAATTTGGCTAAATAATGTCTCTCAATTTTATTAAATAATGTTAATTCAACTTTCTTCGGATCAACTAAAATAAATTTTATTTCAGATGGGTGTTTTTTATAGAGTAATGATGTTATTATTGAGTTTATACCAACAGATTTTCCCTGACCAGTAGCACCAGCCATCAAAAGATGTGGCATTTTTGATAGATCTACCACTAAGGTCTCATTACTTATAGTTTTTCCTAGTGCTAATGGTAGTTCCATTTCAGCTTCTTGAAATTTTTTCGATGATATGAGAGATTTCATTGAAACTGTTTTTCTATT
>MDSZ01217866.1_pt1 | contig 10250 bp, 9 predicted proteins | sample 811201 | NCBI WGS metagenome assembly MDSZ01 (sample SAMN05326647, study PRJNA326480) | marine metagenome | isolation source: seawater | place: Indian Ocean: North | collected 2010 | reverse complement strand
GCTAAAAAATTAATATTTTTTTTTTGAAAATTAATTAAGTCTTCCTGGCTAAATGCATTAGACAGTGATAACATTTTCACTTTATGTTTATATTTCTCAAATTTTTTTGATGGCTGATACCCAACTTTAACACTAGGTGATTTTAAATTAGAAAATCCATATTTTTTTTCTATTCCCAAAATTTCATTTTTAAGCTCATCATATATTTTGTCCGAAACTAAGGGTTTTTGATTTTGATAGTAATGTTTATTATATTTTTCTAATAAAGCTAATTTTTTTTTATATTCTTTAGATAACAAACTTTTCATTTAATTAATAAAGAAGTTTTTTAAATTTTTGGAAAATTCCCTCTTTTTCTTTTTTTATTTCTAGCTTAGACTTATAATTCTCATTGAAAATTTTATAACTTTTTGAGTACCACTGGCTTGATTGATAGTTGTAACCCAATAATGATGCATATTTTTGGGACTCTTCTATTAAACCTAACTTATAATGTAATTCAACTAATCTATGAAGGGCCTCATCAATAAAAGATGTCTCGTCGTAATTATTAACAACATTTTTAAAACGGTTTATTGCTGCAATCCATTTTTTTTTTTTCATATAATGAACACCTATATACATTTCTTTAGAGGCAAGATAATCATTAATCAAATCTAGTTTGTAAGAAGAGTCTAAAGCAAAGTCAGTATTGGGGTAATTTTTTTCTATAAATTTAAATTTTTCTTCAGCCATTACTAATGGCCTAAGATCTTTTTTTTCATCAACAATTTTTTCATAATAAACCATTCCTAACAAATAATGAGCATATGGTACATTTTTCTCATTTGGATAAACTTTTAAAAATCTATTAAGTTCATACTCAGCGTCATAATAATAGTCTTGAGAATAATATGCGTAAGCTGCCATTAATGCTGCTTTAGGTGCCCACTCTGATTGTGGATATAAAAGTTCAGCCTCATTAAATTTTTTTGCAGCAAATAATACATCTCCATTTTCTAATTCTTCATAACCTTCTTCAAAAGCTTCTATCATTTGAGCTTCTATATTTTTTTCTTTTACAATAGAAACTTTGTCATCTTTAGAGCAAGAAACTATCAAAAAGATAATTGAAATGATAAATAAGTTATTTAGAATTTTCATTTTTTAAATTATTAGCAGATATATTTAAAAGCTTAAATGTTTATGCTGATGATTTTAGAGGATTATTAACTAAAAATGAATGTGGTATATTTTTTTCTTTTACTTCAATTATTGAAAAATTCTTATTATTGCTTAATAAATCTCTTAAACCTTGATTCGTAACATTGTGACCGCCTTGACTAGATGTAATCTTGCCCACCATCTTATATCCAGCTAAATAAATATCACCTAAGCAATCTAAGATTTTGTGATTTACAAACTCATTTTCATTTCTCAATTTTTCCTTATTCAGTATTTCATTCCCTTTTAAAACAATCGCGTTTTCTAAACTGCCGCCTTGGGCTAAACCCATCTGTTTCAGTTTTTCTACGTCTTCAAACAAACAAAACGTTCTTGACTCGTACATTTCTGTCAAATCATCCATATAAATATTTTTAACATTTCTCTGATTAAGTATTGAGTTTTGTTTATATTTAATTTCAAAATCAATTTCTAAGCTGATTTTATTTGGCTCGAAACTTATAAACTTTTCTCCATTTGAGTAAGTAACTTTTCTTTCAATTTTTATAATTCTAATGGGTTGATCACTAACTTTAAATCCTATTCTTTGAATATTTTCAACAAAATCTTTGGCAGAACCATCCATGATTGGAACCTCTTCTGAATTTAAATCGATTAAAAGATTATCTATTCCTAAACCGGAAAGTGCAGCCATAAGGTGCTCAACTGTTGAAACAGTTACTCCGTATTCGTTCGTTAGTTTGGTACAATAAGAAGCACTAGAAACATTAAATACGTTTGGATAAATTAAATTATTTATTTTTAAGTCTGTCCTTTTAAAAATTATCCCAGTATTTGGTGGGGCTGGGAATAGGCTCATAACAACTTTTTTACCAGTGTGAAGACCTATACCTTCAAATTTTAAAGAACTATTAATAGTTTTTTGATTTAAAACTGACATTACAGAGTTATAGATCTTTAATTTTGAGAAGAAAAAACAAGTATTATTACAAAAGAATACAGAAAATCAGTCAAAAAAGTTAAATATTGTATCAAATAAGCTTTTCTTTTTGGGGGTGTCTTTTTGAATTCTTATCTCCAAACTATTGGCGCCACCAATTATTTTATTTGCAGATAAACACATGGTTGGGTCTTCTTCAGATTCTAAAAATTTTTTTGCATAATCAAACGAAACAATTTTGTTTATATCGATTTTACATTCCTTGAATAAATTTCTAACTTTTGCTATTAATTTTTTACTTAAACATATAAACTCTATCTCTAAGATAATTTTCTTGAATTTCATATTAGTTGGTAAATAGTTAAATACTTTATCATCAATAATATATTTATTAATTACAAGGTGAATTATAGATAACCGTTCATCTAAAGTTCTAAAATATTGAACCTCACTTTGTACTATATTGGCTATTGCTTTCTCATCAAGTTTTTTTTCATCAAACATATATCTAATACTAAATAAAATTCTTTCGTAAGTTTCGGACTTAATTGATACGTTTCCTTTATTTAAAAAAAAACCTAAATCTTTTTCTAATTTTCTTATATTAAGTTTTAGTAAATTTGAAATTATTTTAAAATTTAAATTATTGTTTAAATTATCGGGTATCTCAAAATCGACATAGCTTTTTATAAGGTTTTTTTTAGTCTCAAAATAACAAATATAAATTTTACTGTCTGAAATACCAAAATAGAAATCTTTATTATCAGAATTACTCATATTTTATTATTTTATTTTCAACTCTTAAATCAATAATTTTGGAGTTAATAAAATTTTTATTTTTCAATAAATTGCTAGCATAATTAATAATATCTAGTGAATATTTAAATGGGAATTTTAACAATACTCCATTTTTTAAATTAATATCAAATCTACCACTTTTAAAAAACTCAACACTATATATTTTAGAGTATTCCATTTTTGATGTCTTTAATAAATTTAATACTTCAAAAATTTCATCAATATTACTAGAGCCTAATATAATTGGTAAATTATTTTCTGTAATTTCTATATTCAATTTTTTTTTATTATCTCCCAAAATTATCTTGTTATTATTGATCAAAATTATGCATAAGGGTTTTGCTGGAGTAAAATCTATCATTAATTTATTTGGATAAATCTTTTTGATATTTAATTTTTTAGTATCATTTCTATTAATTAGTTTTAAAAAGTAATCTTTTTCTAAAAAAAAAATATTTTTTTTAAGTAGGTCTTTAATATCGTCTTTAATTATTTCATTTTTTTTTTCTGAAAAACCGCTAATCTCAAGGACCTCAATTCTAAAGATGTTATTATCCCTGAAATTATAATTATTAATTGAAGTTAAAATTATTAATATAGCGCTATAAAAAAAAAAATTAAATTTTCTACCTATTTTTAGATGCATCTTTTATCATCCAATTAATTAATGAATTAAAGTTTATACCTTTATGCGCTGCTATCTCAGGAACTAATGACAAATTAGTCATACCTGGCTGAGTATTAAGTTCTAACAAATAAAATTTATTATTATAGAACCTGAAGTCAGATCTTGTAATACCCCTGCAATTTAATAACTTATGTGCTTTCAATGCAATATTATTAACTTTTTCATAATTTTTTTTACTTAAGTTCACTGGAATTACATGCTTTGTTTTAGCATTAGCATTGTATTTCGCATTATAATCATAAAACTTTCTTTTTGGTATTAACTCTATTGCTCCCAACTTTTTTTTACCCATTATAGCTACCTGAATTTCTCTACCAGCGATATACTTTTCAATAAGTATTTCTTTATAATTTTTCATTTTTTTTAAATTTAAAGATAGAGATAACTTGTTATCACATATATATACGTCCAAACTTGATCCCTCGTTAATTGGTTTGATAACAACTGGATAATTCAAATAATTCTTTATTTTTTTATAATTAATGCTTTTTAATTCGTTTTTTATTATTATGTATTTTGGAGTTAATATTTTATTTTTTATAAAAATTTTTTTAGAAATCTCTTTATCCATAGCCGACATAGATGAAGTAACACCTGAGTGAGTATACCTGAGGTTTAATGTTTCTAAAATTGATTGGATATATCCATCTTCACCAAATCTACCGTGTAAAGCATTAAAAACTACATCTGGTTTAAAATTTTTTATCGTTTTAAACAAATTAAGGCGTGGATCGCAAAATTTAACTTTATGAATATCTTTAATTGATTTTAGAACAGCTTTTGCACTTTTAAGGCTAATCTCGTGTTCCTTAGAATACCCGCCGCCTAAAATTAAAATTTTTTTTTTCATTTCAATTAATAATTTCCAGCTCTAACTCTAAAGATATACCAGTTTTATCTTTTACTTTTTTTTTAACATAATTTATTAAATTGTTCATATTTTCAAAAGAAGCGTTCTTGGTATTAATAAAAAAATTACTATGTTTATTAGATATTTTTGCGTCGCCAAAACTTATTTGATTATCTACGCTTTCTTTAATAAGTTCCCACACTTTTTTCTCAGTCTGGTCTTTAGGATTTTTAAATGTACTCCCGCCAGTTTTAACTTTTAAAGGTTGTGAAATTTCTTTTTTTTCTTTGAGTTTATTAACATAATCCTCAATTTCTATTCTTCTTTTTTTTTTAGTTTTAAAGGATGCGCTTAAAAAAATTAAATTTTTTGGTAGATTTGTTTTTCTATATTCAAATTTAATATCTTTTGATTTAATTGTATAAACTCTACCATCTAAGTCCATTACTTGTACTGATAATAGCACATCTTTAAACTCTGAGCCAAAACAACCAGAGTTCATTCTAATACCGCCTCCAACAGAGCCAGGGATGCAAGACATAAATTCCAAACCGCTCAATTGATTATCACATGCAAAGTCTGATACTTTTTTATCTAATATAGAACAACCGGCAATTATAAAATTATCTTTTGTTAATGACAATTTATTAAAATTCTTACCTAATTTTATAAATATACGGTCTCCAATATTTTCTGAAATTAAAAGATTTGAACCTGCTCCAATAATAGAAAAATTATATTCTTTTTTTTTGATATAGGATAAAAAATCTCTAAGCTCTGTTAATGTTTCTGGAACAAAAAAAATTTTCGCTTTCCCACCAATATTAAGCCAAGTATGATTTTTTAGACAATAATTAAATCTTATTTTACCTTTAATATTTTTTGAAAAATTATTTAATTCTTCTAACATTATTTTTTCATCAATTTTGGTAATTCTTTTATCCAAGCAGATATAGAGCCAGCTCCCATACCTATGACTAAATTTTGAATATTCAAAAATTTTTTTAAAAACTTCGCTAAATCGTATTGATTATTTATAAAGAAAACTTGTACTTTAGACTTTTGTGCAATTTTATTTGCAAATTTAAAATAATCTAAATTTAATTTTATATTTTCACCTGCTTTATAGACAGGACATAATATTACAAAATTTGCATTTTTAAATGATTCGGAAAACTCATTTTTTAAATCATTTAATCTAGAGACTCGGTGCGGTTGAAAAATACATGTAATTTTTTTTTCTTTGTAACTATTTCTAACACTACTTATTACTTCTTTTATTTCTGTAGGATGATGGGCATAATCATCATAAATATCGGCTCCATTATAACTAAAGATTTTATTAAATCTTCTTTCCACACCTTTATAATTTTTTAAGCTTTTTTTTAAAACATTTACAGAAATGCCAATAAAATATGAAACCGCAATAGCTGCTGTAGCATTTTTGACATTGTGATATCCAATTAATGGGATTTCAAATTTTTTTAAAATATTTTTTTTTTTATTTGGTAAATTCATTTCAACATCAAAAAAAGATTTGTTTTTATTAAAAGAACAATTTTTAATTTTAAAATTTGCATTTTTATTAAAACCATATGTAAGTATATTTTTGATTTTGCTTATTCTGCAAACATCTCTATTGTTTTTATCATCTATACAAATAAATGTTTTACCGAAAGATGGCACCTTAAGCATAAATTTTATGAAGTGTTTTTTTAAGTCATCTAAAGATTTGTAATAGTCCATATGTTCTCTATCTATGTTTGTAACAACTGCGTAAGTTGATGGAACTTTCACAAAACTACCGTCTGACTCATCAGATTCTAAAATACTCCAATCACTTTTTCCAAGTTTAGCGGAGTTTTCCAATGAGTTAATTACCCCTCCATTTATAATTGTTGGGTCTAATTTGGCCTTAGCAAAAATAGAGGCAATCAAGGATGTGGTAGTTGTTTTGCCATGAGATCCGGAGACAACAATATTTTTTTTAAGAGAAGTTATATGCGCTAACATATCTCCTCTTTTGTAAATTGGTAATCCTTTTTTTTTTGCTTCCTTTAATTCTATGTTATTACTTTTGATAGCAGAGGAAACAACTAAAATAGTTGCGTTTTTAATATTTGACGACGCGTGTCCTAAAAAAAAATTAATACGATTTTTTTTTAATCTTTCTATATTCTTATTAAAAGCCTTGTCGCTACCTTGAATTTTGAAACCCAAGCCCATCATTACCAAAGCTAATCCGCTCATACCAATTCCACCGATTCCAATAAAGTGTATTATTTCAGATTTAGCTAAATTAATTTTCATTTTTTATTAAATTTTTTAAGTTGTTAGCATTTTCATACCAATTATAATCTTTATGAAATTCATACATATTCTTTTTTTTTTGAAGTATTAATTTTTTATTTTTAATCAAATTTGTTACAAATTTATATAAAAAATTTTCTTTTACATTACCCTCTCTAATTAACCAGCCCAGGTTTTTTTTAACATAATAGTTTGCATTGAAAAACTGGTGATCATCTTTGGCAAAGGGGAAGGGTATTGCTAGAAATGGTGTGCCTAAAAATAATAGTTCATTAATAGTAGATGCTCCTGATCTCGTTATTACAAAATCACATTGTTTTACAATTTTATATAAAGTTTCAGTATATGAAAAAACTTCAAAATTTATGTAATTTGAACTATAAAATTTTTTTAGTTTATTTAGGTTTTTATTACTAGTTTGATGAAAAATTTTAATTTTAAATTTTGAGGAAAGTTTTACTAAATCTTTGCTAAATAAATTGTCAAATTTCCTTGCTCCTTGACTTCCTCCGATTATTAAAATGGAAAAAATTTTTGATTTTTTTTTATTATTATTTTTAGATAAAAAAATATCTTTTCTTATTAAAGGTTTTATTACGAAATTTTTATTATTCATTTCTTCTGGCATATTTCTTAGTTTCTTATTATATGTAAAGATTTTATCACAATAATTTAATAAAAAAAGATTTGCTCTACCTAATACTAAGTTTGGCTCAAATAGAAAGATCTTTATTTTTAAAATCCTAGCTGCTATACAAATAGGTACTGACATATAGCCTCCTGTTGAAATTATTATATTAATTTTTTTTTTAACTAAAAATAAATAAGATTTTAAAATAGATAAAATAAAGGAAACTACAAATGGTATAAAACTTATTATGTTTTTTTTTATTTTCGGTACATCTATTTGCTTAATCTTATATTTTTTTTTATTTAAATATTTTATTCCTCTCTTATCACTGGTAATAATAATTTGATTTTTGTTTAATAGGTAATCGTATAATATTCGAGCTGGTATAACATGGCCGCCTGTGCCTCCAGTGCTAATTATTATTTTTTTCATAAGTTTAGATCTTTCTTTTTGTAAAGTTTAGTATTAACCCCGCGAGAATTGAAGAACTTAATATAGAAGATCCTCCATAACTTAAAAAAGGTAAAGTCATACCCGTTGTTGGTAATAATCTTATATTTACACCTATATGAATTAAAACTTGAAAGATAATTAATAATATTGAGCCTATTAAAATAAGTTTATTACTATTATTTTTTTCAGAGGGGATTTTTTTAAAGACTCTGAAAATTAGCACTAAAAAAATTAACAAAATAAATATTATTAATAATGCTCCAAATTCCTCAGAAATCACTGATATTACATAATCTGTATGAGCTTCAGGGACCCTAGTATTTAATGTACCTTCCCCAATACCCTTTCCAAAAAAACCTCCATCAATAATAGCCTCGGTTGCCTTTTGCGATTGATAGTTGCCTTTTGATGTAACATCAAAAAAGGTTGCTATCCTATATTTGATATACGAGAATTTTGGTAAATAAAGAATTAAATAAGTTAATGCTGATAAGGAAAATAATATTAAAAAATTTAATAAATATAGGTTTATACCTGATACAAAAATAAGGCTTAACCACACAAATGAAATCAATAAAGTTTGTCCTATATCCGGTTGTAGAACTAAAAATAATAAAACAGGTAGAACTATTAATGTGCTTAAAAAAAATTTGAGGTAATTATTAGATGTAAATCTAGAGCCTATTATCAGTGACAAAAAAATTATTAGAAATGGTTTTAAGAATTCTATAGGTTGAAATCTTGGAATAATAGGAAAATCAAGCCATCTTTTTGAGCCTTTAACTTCAACACCAAAAAATGGAACTAATAACAGAGATAAAAAAAAGATTATAAATATAACAACACCTATTTTGTATATGTCTTTTTCCTCTAAAGCAGAAAAAAAAAAGATTAAAATCAAACCTAAACAAATATAGATAAGATGTCTTATAAAAAAATAATAATTATTTGTACCAAGCTTGGAAGATGCAATTAATGATGTTGATACTAAAGAGAAAAATAAACCTAAAATAATTAATGATATAAATAAAAAAAATATTACTTTATCTAAATTTTTCCACCAATCATAAATAAAATTGTCATAAAAATTTTTACTTATCATAAAAATTTGCTCTTTTGATTGATAAATTAAAATATTTTCCTCGATGTTCAAAATTTTTGAATTGATCGAATGATGCAGCGGCCGGGCTAAATAAAATTGTTTTTATTTTTTTGTCCTTTTTAATATCATTTTTTATTCTTAAAACTGCATTATCTATGTTTTTTAGGTATATAAATTTTATTTTATTTTTAAATTGATTGGCAAAATATTTTCTATTAAGTCCTATAATGTATGCTTTTATGTTTTTTAAATATTTTTTTTTCAAATTAAATCTATCACCTTTTTTAAATAAACCACCAACTATCCAATAAATATTTCTATAAGAAGATAAAAGACCAACAGTTGAGGAAAAACTAGTAGATTTTGAATCGTTGATAATCATTAAGTTGAACTTATTATAAACAACTTCTTTTCTAAATTTTAACCCTTTAAACAAATTAAGTGATTTAAATATTCTATTATCTGATATTCTAAATATTTTAGATATCTTATAAACAAAATGAATATTGTTTAGATTATTTTTATCAAGTAGATAGCTGTTCTTAATTTTTTGCTTAAAAAAATTTGCTTTGTTATAATTTATTTTAATTAGTTTAGATCTAATATTTTTATTTAATATAAGCTTATTTATAATTTTACTTTCTTTTTCTATAAATGAATATTTATTTCTATCTTGATCGCAAATTAACTTAATTTTAGCATTCGCGTATTTATTTAAATTTTCATGTCTCTCTAAGTGATCCACGTTTAAATTCAAAATTGCTGCATAATCACTTTTAAAATATTTATTGTAAACTATTTGGTAAGATGATGCCTCCACTATAAAGATAGTATTCTTTTTTATTTTTTTTTCTTGTAATGGTGGGTTTCCGATATTACCAACAAGCCTTACATCCAGTTTTTTTGACCTAAAAATATCATAAAGCATCTTGCAGGTTGTGGACTTACCATTAGTTCCTGTAAAAGTAATTTTTATATTTTTTGGATACACTAAATAAAAAATATCTAGTTCAGTAATTATTTTATCATTATTTTTTAATAAATATTTATGAAGATTACATTTTTTAGCATCTATTCCTGGGCTTAATATAATGTAATCAAATTTTGATTTAAAAATTTTATTTTTATTTAAGAATATTTTTTTATTTTTTTCATTTTTTAACAAGTAATTATCGTCAAAAATTCTAACATCATTTTTTTTCTTCAGATATTTTAGGCACGAATTACCTGATAGACCAAGCCCATAAATTAATATTTTTTTTTTTTCAAAAGATTTGGTGAACATTATCTTAGTTTTAATGTTGCGAGTCCAAT
>MDSZ01058717.1_pt1 | contig 10250 bp, 8 predicted proteins | sample 811201 | NCBI WGS metagenome assembly MDSZ01 (sample SAMN05326647, study PRJNA326480) | marine metagenome | isolation source: seawater | place: Indian Ocean: North | collected 2010 | reverse complement strand
CAGGATAGGGCAAGATTAAAAAATAACCAATTTACGGTTTTCATTTTTGAACAGGGTGTTTGATAAGTGTTTTACTGATTAAGTCTATATGCTTGACGCTTATACCACAACACCCGCCGATGAACTTTACACCCTGTTCTTTCCAACTCTTGGCATGTTGCTGATATTCGGCTGGAGAGAGGACATCATTGAATGTCCATTTTCCATTAATCGTTTTTCCTGAATGCGCGTAAACCCCAATATGCTTATTCCATGAACTTTTTAAATATTTAAGCGCTGGCATGACATGGGTTACGTCTGTGTGCATAATATTTATAACATCGGGCTTATCGTGGGATATAGAGACAAGAGCTTGCTCGAGTGAGTCGCCATCTCTCATACAAATTTCTCCTTGGTCATCGAACCCGCAAGTAAGCCCAAGCCAGACGGGTAAACCAGATGATTTTGCCGCTTCATAAGTTATTAGCATCTGTTCAATATCAATCATCATTTCAAGCATTAACAGATCAGCACCACTCTCTACCATGATTTGTGCTTGCGTGGTGACGGTACTCTTCAGGTCGGCTAACGAAGGCTTTTTGCCAGTCCAAGTCCAATACGAAATACCACCTGCTACACACACATGCTCAGCATTTGTGTTTTCGCGTGCTTCTACTGCTATCTGAACCGCCCGAGAATTAAGTTTTTCAAAATTATTTTCATGACCTGCATCTATCAGTGCATGTTTTGCATTAGCAAATGTGTTTGAGATTATTATCCCGGCGCCGCTTTTGATGTAGTCTTCATGAACCGTTCGAAGTATGTCTGGATCAGATAATGCAGCCCCGCCATTCCAAGCATTATTCAATTGGGCAACACCGCGACGCTCAACCTCTGTGCCAGTTGCTCCATCCATTAGAATAACGCCCTCATTTTTTGCACGTTCCATTAATCTGGTGTATCTGGACATGATAAATTTTTTTTCTTTGAAAATTTGAATTTATGCGCTGCCGATTTATTCTAAGCGTCAGGCACCTCGGCGGATAACATGGCGTACATCTATGATGTCTGGTGTTCCTGGATCCATCCCAAATTCCCGAAGCACTGGTTGCAGTCGTTCACCAAATTGGTTTGAACGCTTCCACAAAACCGAAAAATAGAGACACTTTCATTTGATCACCACTGCCAAAACAAAGCTCTGATTCAAGTCCGTCGGCGGGGTAAATACCTTCTTCGCAAAGTCGGGCTAAAATTGCGTCATATTGATCAGCGGTCATTGAGGGTGGAGAGAGTCTTGTCAAAATGCTCATTCTTTTTCCTTTCTTTACGCTGAAGGTGGCGATCCCAGGGCGACTCAAACGCCCTACCTTCTAACTCTAAATCAGATGCTCTGTCCAGTTTAGCTAATAAACCTTCGGCGAACAGTGACACAAAAAAGACTGGTGCAAAGGCCGGCCGAGTATCGGGAGGATGGACAATTACTATGCAATAATCTACCACTTTGTAAAACGACCGCTTGGTTTTGAGTTTAAGGTTTTTTGGCAAAATCAACTTACTTGCCAGTATACTGACTATCACGATTATCCTATAACCAAACATGTTTGGTTCATAAGAGTTGCAATCGAAAAAGCTGCAATAGTCATGCTAATGCTACTTTGGTTCGCCACTGTGATAACAATACCCAAATGGATATCTAAATCAGCATGTGATTGGTCTATGATGATTGATGGTTGCTAAACATATATAAAAATTAGCAATCAGAAATAGGGTATTTTTAGGTGAATGTGTTGGTTAGGTGATTTATTGATTAATTTGATTAGGTAAAAACTAGACCTTGGTATTTTCCTCTAGCAACTTCATCACAGTATTTTCGATAATTATCTAGACCATTCGCGTAAGGCATGAATACTCTTGCCTTACCTGGGATGTTTGCTCCCAGATACCAGGAGTGATTTGCCTTTGGTAAAAGGGTTTGATTTGCGACATTTGTGACATATTTTGTCCAACTTCTCGCGGCGCTTTTTTCAGCCTCTACTTGCACGTGACCAGAGTTGATCATATAGTTTAACAAATTGCTGATCCAATCCACATGCTGTTCAATCGCCCGTGGCATATTGGTCAGAACGGATGGGCTGCCAGGTCCTGTGATGGTAAACAAATTAGGGAATCCGGCCACCGTGAGCCCGAGGTAACTCTCGGGACCCGCTTTCCACGCGTTTGATAGTTCTAAACCACCTCTCCCTCGCACGTTTAATTTTTCAATTGAACCTGTCATAGCATCGAAACCAGTTGCGAATACTATTATGTCAATTTCAATCAGAGTGTCATCTCTCAATCTGATGCCATTCGGTTCGCAGCCGTTAATCGGATTTGCCTTCAAGTCCAATAAACAAACATTTTCTCGATTGAATGTCTCGAAATAATTTGTATCGATTGGAGGTCTTTTAGTCCCAAAAGGATGATCTTTTGGTAATAGTGTATTTGCTGTGTCAGGGTTAATCACAGTTTTCAATATTTTCTGGCGAATAAACTCTGACATTATTTCATTCGACTCAGCACTCAGAAGCACATCGCAAAAGCTATCCCGAAAACTTAACCCACCATGAAGCCACGCCCTTTCCATGATTTTTAAGCTTTCTTCCTTGGCCATTTTCTTAACCTCCCTATCTGGTGCTACCCAAGGATGACCATGCCGCGACCTCTGCATTTTACCTCGCCAAAATTCAATTTTTTTTACAAACTCGAGATGAAAATTTGGTTTTAATGGCCGGTTTCTTGCCGGTACACTGTAATTTGGTGTCCGCTGTAAAACGAATAGCTTTTCTACCTGCTTTGCAATTTCAGGAATGGCTTGTATGCCCGAAGAGCCGGTTCCAATCACGGCAACTCGCTTTTTATCAAAATTTACAGGCTCATGTGGCCAATGACCGGTGTGGAAGACATCTCCAGAAAACGCTGGCAACCCGTCTATTTTGGGCTTGTTTGTTGTGGATAAGCAGCCTACTGCTGTGATAAGAAAGCGCGCGGTAAATTTGCTTTTAGATTTAGTTGTAATATTCCACACTTGTGACTGGTCATCCCAGGTGGCATCTGAGACCCGCTCGTTTAAGTAAATGTCTTTTTGAAGGTCGAGAGTTTCGACACAAAAGTTTAGGTAGCGCAGAATTTCTTGCTGTCCTGGGTATCTCTCTGTCCATTGCCAAGTCTCAAGAAGCTCACGATTGAAATAATAGCAGTATGTGTGGCTCTCAGAGTCACATCTAGCACCAGGATATCTGTTCCAGTACCAAGTGCCACCAACGCCTGCGCCAGCCTCAAGAATTTTAGCTCTAAGTCCAAGCTTTTCACGCAAGCTATACAGTTGGTAAATACCTGAAAAACCTGCTCCTACAATTATCGCATCCAATGGTTTTGCACATAATTCTTTCATTTTATCTTGATTTTTTAATTACTGTTCAAATTGAATTATGAACTTTTGCCTGTGCCGTGTCTTCTAGTTATTTGACTATCAAAACCAGGTTTTGAGCATTTTCTCTATAGTGTGTAATCTTTAGGCCATCTTGATTGCGTCAAAACTACTTCGGTCTAGTTTTGTCAAATGAAGTCTCGGTGATATCAGTATTCTTGGAAAAGCGCCTTGCTTGCCATGCTACTTATTACTACGATTATCACATGGACAAGCGTATTTGGATAATTTGTGTTGCAATCGAATTAGCCGCAGTTCTGTCTTTTTAGCACTTTGCCCTACTAACGCCTCAGCTGCACCTAAATTGGGATGCCAACTGACTGATAGTTGGTTTATGGTTTTTTCTAACGGACGATGAATCTTGAAGCTAGTATACGATGGGTCAGCAGGTCTAGCTTCCCGTATCCTTGTATGACAACGCAGATGGTCTGAAAGACTATCTTACAACTGGTGCAATTAATGCACCATCAGTATGCATTATTAAACCTATGATGCAGCGTCCGTAGTTAGTAAACCCACCAAATCGGAATTACTCTTCTTCCTCCCCGAGTAATACTAACATTCCGTTAACTTTATGCCCCGACCGATTTCTTTAGAAGAAGCGTTCGGGGCTTTTTACTGACGAGTATACTGATATCGCCATCGGAGTTGAGGTCCAAAAAATTATCACGCTGTTAAAAAATTTATATCAAGATTTTGAGCTCAGATTTGATACCTCGTGACACTGGTACGAAACAAATTTTGATTAACGTAATTGGAGATCACCTGGCAAACTCTGACGCAGTTCTTGATAGAATGCCATCACCGAACAGGTTGCCAGCTTTATACTTTTACCAAAAAAATAGAAATTACAGTGTTTTTTACAAAGTGTAAGTTATCACTTGTTATTGATAGATATTAATATTGGTAAGTTGTGGAGATGGTAGACACAGAAATTATTTTAAAATAATGAATATAAACAATTAATTTTGATTTCTGTATTGCTACCCCAAGTTTTACTCTACATAAAATTTCATCTATACAACTCTACTTAATCGACGATTGTCGGAGTTGAGTAAGGCATGCCCAATAATTCGTGAATCGTTTGTGCATCATTTAGAAGTTCAATATCTTTATACCGACTTGAGATAAGTTGGATTCCGATCGGAAGTCCATCTGCTGTCGTTCCACAAGGAATTGTAACAGCAGGTAAACCGAGTAAATTTGCTAAAACACAATTTGACGGCCATTCTAGTATACCTAATGTCTCGGTTCCGGCTGGGCGAGTGCTCGATTTGAGAAATGGTTTATGTAATACTGTTGGGCACATAATCAAATCTGTATTTCGTAAATTATAGCTTAAGAATTTCTCTAGTTTTTTGATTTCCGCGGCTACAAATTTCTCGCTAGGCTTGGGTTGATCTTTATATCTCTCAGTTTCTCTAATTATTTCCCTATCTCCGAACTCGTAAAAATTGGGAACGCTGCTAACTTTTTTAACGATTCCTTCCAGAAATTTACTTTCAAATATTTCATATAATGACAGCGTTAGCGTTGGTACTGATCGAACAATGTCAACTCCAGCGGCATCACAAATTTCTAATGCGTTCTCTATGACATTTTTGACGGCAGTGTCGGGAGCTTGATCGCTCAAAGACCAGAAAAAAACTATTTTTTTGTTTCTCTTATGATTTCTAAGCGATTTGCAACTGAGCTTGATTTCTCGATTTGTTTTACAAAATCGATGACTCTGGTCAATGACGACGTCAAATACCTCCAGAATATCGTCAATGGTGCGCGCAATAATACCTATGTGTAATAAATCCCCAACAATTGGCGGTGGATAAATAGGTATCAGTCCATATGTTGGTTTGAAGCCAACCAATCCGCAGAATGAAGCTGGAATTCGTGTGGAGCCACCGCCGTCTGTGCCGATTGCAAAGGACGTTACCCCAGCTGCAACGCTTGCTGCCGCACCAGCACTCGACCCGCCCGTTGTGTAGTTAAGATTTCTTGGATTGGACGTGACGCCAGACAAGGGACTGTCACTTGATGCCTTAGCACCAAATTCAGTCATGTTGGTTTTTCCAATTAAGCATCCACCAGATGCGAATAAACTTTTTGCAACTGGAGCACTAACCTTTGGGTCAACAGGCGTTGAAAGTGACCCGAAACAACTTTTTGCACCCTCTACGTCAATGTTGTCTTTCACTGAATAGGGAATTCCTAAAACTTTGGAATTTATCTGACCCGTTAAAAATTTGTTTTCTGCAACCCGTGCGTACTCAAAGGCGTAATCAAGCGTGAATTCTCTAAATGCATTGATTTTTGGTTCGGCATCGAGTGCTCTCTTGACAGTTTCTTGCAGCAATTCAAGGGGAGATATTGTTTTTTTTCTAAAAAGCTCATGCAGTTTGCTGATAGTTTGTTTATCACTGTTAGTCATTTTTCTTATGATATTTAGTCAGAAAACGATTGTTGGCGAATCTCTTTACATAAGCTGCTTATCGGCAGGAAGTTTTCGGTAAAACATAGAAATTTCATTTGGTGTAGTAATCCAGATTTCATTACGCCTTTTACATATGTGTTGAAGTGCTCGTTTTAGGTGTTTTTGTCGGAATGGTTGTCCAACTATAAATGAGTGTAGCGAGATTGGAAAAACGATTGGCTGAGGGTTTTTGAGATCCATCAAAACATCGAATTGGTCAATGATCATATTTGCATATTCCTCTGCTGAAACACGCCGCCCAACTATTGCAGGTTGATCATTCAGTTCGATTGGATAAGGAAGGGTCAAAATTTCACCGTTTTCAGCGCTCATCCAGAATGGTTGCTCATCGCACAAACCCCAATCGAGAAGGTACTCGTAGCCTGCTGCGCAGAGGATATCTGGGGTTTTTGCGCTTGGTGTTAAATAGGATGAAAGCCAACCAGTTGGTCGTTTTCCATCAGCTTTAGTCATTATTGCAGTAACGTCGGCAACCATTTTGGTTTCTTCGTCAAAACTCATATCTATAGGCCGGGTGGTGCCATTAGAAATGCCATGGCCAATCATCTCGTCACCACGGTTGCGGTATCGTTCTATGAGTTCTGGACTATGTGAGTAATTGGCAGCGTTTACGATAACTCCAACGTTAATTTCAAGGTCATCGAAAAGATCGGCCAAACGCCATCCTCCAACACGATTTCCATATTCGCGCCAGAGCCAACTTCTTTGACTCCACGGTTTAGTCTCTCTGTCCAGGTCGATACCGCCACCTTCGCCAAAGGGAAAATGTTCTATATTTAAGGCGATGTAGAAGGCGATTTGTTTTCCACCTGGCCATTCAAATGATTTGCGTTGAGTAATTCCTGAATAAGAAAATCTGCTATGTTCAGCTAACACGGGTAGTGTCCTCCTGAAGCGAATTCTGCCATAAAAAAAAGACCGGCGCAAAGGCCGGTCGAGTTCAGGGAGGAAGTACAATGCTTTACAACAAAGTGCTATCCAATAGAAACGACATTTGTATGTCAGATTTAAGGTAATTTATTGTTTAGAGATGGAGAGTAATAGCTCAAATAAAAATAGCCGTGGCTCAATTATTTGAAAGCGATGTGAAAATATGTTCATGCTTTATTTGACTTTAATCACACTTCAGATAAATACTTCGATTCTCTCCAGGATTTCATAATCTAAATCTAAGGCAGTGCCTCAGCCAAATTTTTCCTCTACGGCGCTCTTTTAAGGGATTCGAGCCACAGTTGCCTGCGCAACCTTTGTTGCAGGTTTCGCTGGACGATTACTCCTTATCAATTTCTTTGCCGTGGCTGATCACTTTTTCTCAGGAAATCTATAAATATTTGTTGAATAGTTTTTACTATCCTCTCTTACCGTTCTTTGTTCCTGCCAAAAAAAAATAGGGCACGTAAATACGGGTCACGGATTTGTATGAGAGACATTTAGCCAGTTATTAACAGAGTATAACTTAATAGAGTTATTGTATTGGAAACCTTTTGTCCGCGAAGATAATCGGCACTGATCAATTATTTAATTATTTAATTTTTTAAATGCTTGAAATCCAGATCGTAGCGGGTGTATACGATCCGCAGGGGGAAGCTTTATATCCAGGTGTGCTCATTTACCTTTTCGCTGTTCGGCATAGGTTTGTCGAGACTGTTTTTTCGGTAATGAGGCAGTCAAGTGCCATTATGCGACCTAAAAGGACATTTATTTGTCGTATATCAACTTCGTCCAAACAAGAAATGATTGGTTTTCAAACATTCGGGGCGATATTTTAGCTGGCCTTGTTGTGGCGTTGGCGCTTATCCCCGAAGCAATCGCTTTTTCCATTATTGCAGGTGTTGATCCAAAAATTGGTTTATACGCCTCGTTTTCCATTGCTGTTGTGAGTGCTTTTGCTGGGGGGCGTCCAGGGATGATTTCGGCGGCGACAGCTGCTACCGCGGTTTTAATGGTTACGCTCGTCAAAGTGCATGGGTTGCAATATTTGTTAGCAACAACCGTTTTAGTTGGCATTTTTCAGATTATCGCGGGGTTTCTTCGATTAGGGAGCTTAATGAGATTTGTTTCAAAGTCGGTGTTGACTGGCTTTGTTAACGCGTTGGCAATTTTGATATTTTTAGCCCAACTTCCCGAGTTGATTGGAGTGCCCACTCTTACATACGGCGTATTGGCACTTGGACTTTTGATAATTTATTTGCTCCCACGATTAACAAAAGCGATACCTTCGCCGCTGGTCTGCATTCTTGTATTAACTTTTTTTGTTCAAGGATTAAATCTTGATCTCCGAATGGTAGGCGATATGGGAACTCTTCCAGCTAGCTTACCAGTCTTCTTAATTCCTGATGTCCCATTAAGCATTGAAACATTAAAAATAATCGCACCAACCGCTTTCGCCATAGCGGTTGTTGGACTTTTGGAGTCCTTAATGACAGCGTCGATAGTTGACGAGTTGACTGACACGACGAGTAACAAAAACAGAGAATGCGTCGGCCAGGGGCTCTCAAATTTTGTGACAGGATTTATTGGCGGTATGGCTGGCTGCGCTATGATTGGCCAATCCGTTATAAATATAAAATCAGGAGGCAGAGGCAGACTCTCAACTTTTTGTGCCGGAATATTTTTACTGGCTCTCTGTGTAGGCCTTGGTCCCTGGGTTGAGCAAATTCCGATGGCTGCACTCGTTGCTATTATGCTCATGGTGTCAATTGGAACATTCAGCTGGCAATCCCTCGCAGACTTGCGCAAGCACCCAAGAAGCTCTTCAATCGTCATGCTTGCCACTGTTGTGACTGTGGTAACCTCACACAATCTTGCGTTTGGCGTTATGGTAGGTGTCCTTTTATCGGGTATATTTTTTGCTGGCAAAATTGCGCAAATCTTTCGTTTGACGTCTACAGCCGATCCCGATGGACGATCGAGAACGTACGTTGTGGAGGGCCAGGTATTTTTCGCGTCTGCTGATAAATTTCTGAGTTCTTTTGATTTTAAAGAAGCCCTGGAACGGGTGACTATCGACCTTTCAAAAGCACATATCTGGGATATTTCTAGTGTGTCTGCTCTGGATACAGTGGTTATGAAGTTTAGGCGTGAGGGTGCCGAGGTAGAAATTATTGGCCTGAATGAGGCCAGCGAGACAATTCTTGATGAGTTGGCACTTCATGACAAACCGGGCGGTATTGAAAAACTAATGTCTCACTGAGGAAATCACGGTAATGCGAAAAATGTTAGCGTTCATTGATGGATCAATTTATAGTGACAGTGTATGTGACCATGTGATTTGGGCTGCAGCTGGAGATCAATCTGACGTATCCCTCTTCAATGTGATTGAGGTAACCTCTGATATAGATGTGCCCTCGAATTTTTCCGGAAGCTTAGGAGCCGAAGCAAAAAATAAACTTTTGTCTGAACTCTCTGAGTTGGATCAGAAACGCGCAAAGCTTGCTCAAAAGAAAGGCCGCTTAGTTCTTGAACTTTCGAGAGAAAGATTAATTCAGGGTGGTTTAAGAAAAGTTGAAACCCATTTGCGGACCGGTGATTTTGTGACTACGGTTACAGAGTATCAAGATAACTCAGATTTAATTATTATGGGTAAAAGAGGCGAAGCTGCCGATTTTGCAAAGTTGCATCTTGGATCAAATTTGGAGCGGTTAATCAGATCGACAAACAAGCCAGTTTTGGTTGCCGCACGTTCTTTCAAACCAATAAAAAAAATACTGGTGGCGTTTGATGGCGGGCGTAGTTCCTATGGCGCGATTGATTACATAGCCTCCAACAAACCATATTCGGAACTTAAGTGTCTCATTGTCATAGTTGGGGAAGAGGGAAGTCGTGGCTACACTCAGGCAATCCATGCTGAGAATTTATTGAAAAAAGGCGCCATGGATTATACGTTTTTTCATGAACGTGGCGAGCCAGAAAAAGTTATTAGTGATTATGTAGAGAAACACGGCGTTGACCTTCTTGTGATGGGAGCTTATGGCCATTCTAGAATACGAAATCTAATAATCGGATCGACGACGACGCAAATGATACGATCTTGTTTAGTTCCCGTTCTGCTTTTTCGCTAACGCCCAAGAAATATAGCAAATAGATTTGATTAAGAATTGCCCCTAATCCATTAATTTAAAATGATTAAATTTATTAAATAGTTGCCTTCCTGCGTTTTATCCCACAAAAGCAACTTCAAAATGAACACTCCAGGATTTTGGGCTATCGAAAGTTCCCTCGGCTCTTATCCGGTTTCAATGTCTTTCACAATTTTAGCTTGGAAACTTACTTCCTTCGGGGAGAGGGAATTTGGCAGAGCGGAGAATTTTGCGATTG
>MDSZ01267790.1_pt1 | contig 10251 bp, 9 predicted proteins | sample 811201 | NCBI WGS metagenome assembly MDSZ01 (sample SAMN05326647, study PRJNA326480) | marine metagenome | isolation source: seawater | place: Indian Ocean: North | collected 2010 | reverse complement strand
CTCTTTGTCAATAACCTTTATTAAAAAATTCAAAAGTGAGTATAACTCTCTAGACTCGTTACATACTTGTATACTATATGTAATAGTAGGATCACTCTCGTATCTAATGCTTCTCCAATCAATTGAATGACCCGTTAAATTATTTTTTATATACTTGTTTTCGTTCATATTTATGATTTTATTAACATGTTCCATGTCAACTAAATCTGGGTGAACATACCAATCTTCATAAACAACATCTGGTTTTCTTTCGTGTATATCTTTAAAGACACATACGTATCCTCTTTTTTTAAAAATATCTCTAGATTTTTCACGTGTAGATTTATATTCACCTGCGCAATATACATCGTGTTCAAATGTTATAGTTGCAAACTTATATTCTTCAAAAATTGTCTCATCCATTTTTTGAAGTGTATCTATAGTTGATCCATTCCCAGCATCTAAATCAATTTGTAAATAATCAATATTTTTTGGCATTTCATTTTCAGCAAGTAACTTTTTATAATCAATTTTTGTAGCATCTTCTATAACATGGACGCTCTCCGGTCTATGAGTTTTATACTCTTCCAAATATTGTTTATCGTATTCTATCATTATACCCTTCCAATTATAATTTTGTTCCATGAAGTAAGTATTATTCATAGTAATAGGATGATTAGCACCAAGTTCTAAAAATGTACCACACTTTTTATACTTAAGTATCTCCATTACATACTTATCTTGTTTTGCCTGGCCATAGAATGTATTCATTTTATATAAACATAAAGTTTTAACTCTTTAATATATAAATGAAAGTATCCGATTTTATAACACAGTTTTTAATTGAAAAGAATATACAAAAATGTTTTTCGGTTACCGGTGGATTTGCGATGCATATGAACGATTCTTTTGGACAAAAATTAGACGTTACATATACACACGGTGAAAATCCCGCGGGGTATGCGGCACTTGGTTGGTCATCATACGAACATAACCCGAGTATATGTTGTGTAACATCCGGGTGTGGCGCTACAAATGCAATAACACCTTGTTTAATTGCGTATCAAGATAGTGTCCCAGTTTTTTTTATAAGTGGGCAAGTTCATCATAAAGATAATATACGTAGCTACGGGGGAAAAATTAGAGGATATTTCGGTTCAGATTGTGATATAGTCGAGTGCGTTAAAAGTATAACAAAATGTGCAATAGAACTCACAGACCCAAAAGATACTTTGAAAGTTCTCCAAGAATGTTATTATAACCTAACCAATGATAGATTAGGTCCCGTTTGGCTTTCTATACCTGTCGATATACAATCTTTACAGGTTACAGAAAATCCCGTAAAATGGTTACCACCATTAAATAATTTAAATTCTACATTTTCAAAAGAGTTTATAGAAACTTGGTCAAAATCAAAACGACCAATTGTCTTAGCTGGTAACGGTATTCACCTTTCTAAAACAAAGGAAAAGTTCCGAAATTTTATAAAATACCATAACATTCCATATGTTGTAAGTTTTTTTGGTATAGATTTAGGTAACGATTATACAGGTAAAGTTGGTATAGTCGGTAATAGATCGGGTAACTTTGCTATACAAAATGCAGATCTTATTATATGTTTAGGATGCCGTCTATCTAAAGGTATAACTGGTTATAAAAGAGAATTATTTGCTCGAGAAGCCAAAATAGTATACGTTGATATTGACAAAACGGAGTTTATAGAAGATAAAAAAATTGATATTCATATTCACATGAATTTAAAAACATTTTTTGAAAAAAAATTACCAAAATTAAAATTAAACGAAAATTGGATTCAAAAAAATAAAAAATGGAAAGAATTATGGTATGAAGAATTACCCGAAAAAAATGGAAAATTTATATGTCCATATAAACACCTTAATAACTTTTTTAAATTAAAAGAATCAAATTCTATAATAACGGCATCATCCGGTTCCATCTACAATATTATATGGCATATGTTCATATACAAAGATAATGATCGTTTTATCTCAAGTAGCCATGGAGATATGGGATATGAATTTCCAGTTGCTATAGGTGCATCTTTTCATAATAAAAGAGTATACTCTATATTAGGAGATGGTTCATTTCAATATAATATACAAGAACTCGAAACAATTAAAAGAAAAAATTTACCGGTAACTGTTATGATATTCAATAATTTCAGTTACGGTGCTATAAAAATTACACAAAATACAGTTTTTAAAAGAGAATATGGTACAAGTTCATCTAGTGACTTATCTTTTTGTGACATAAAACGCATCGCAGATGCATATAATATACCATATTATAAAGTCGATAATGATTCCGACTTATCATATATCAATCATAATAATGGGCCTATTATTGTTGAAATACAATGTAATGTACAAGAAAGATACCCAAAAGTATCAAATAAACCACAACCTGATGGTTCGTTTAAAAATATGCCGTACGAAGAAATGGCACCGTTTTTAGATGATAAAACACTCGAAGATAATTTATTTATCAAACGAATTTAAAGATGGTTTACCATTACTAGTAAATGAGAATCTTAGACTGTACCTTACGTGATGGTGGTTATACAAATAAATGGAACTTTTCAAAAGAACAGGTAGTAGAAAGTTATATCGCGTGTAAAGATGCAGGTATTGAATATACAGAGATTGGTTTCAGACGTACATCCCCCGAAGAAGGTTTTGGTGTTTGGTATCATACACCCGAGAGTCTCATAAACGAAACACTAAAAAACGTTATAAGCGAACATACAAAAGTCGCCGTTATGGCACAAATGGGAACATTCACAATAGATGACTTTGTTCCTAAAAAAGAATCTCTTATTTCTATGGTTCGCGTACTCATAGCGTATCATTGCAACAATAAGGATGATTCCGTCTTGAATGTAGAACTTATAAAAGAAACAAGTGAGATGGTTTCAAAATTGAAAGCGCTTGGATATGAAGTTACTATTAATATTGGACGTATTGATAAAATGACCGATACTCAAATTGAAGAAACGTGTAAACTCATAACCCCTTGTTCACCCGATTACTTCTACATAGCCGACACATATGGTAATCTAGGTATAGTGAAAATGAATTATATACTAGACGTGATTAAGAAATCGTACAACGGAAAGATTGGTTTTCACGCTCATGATAATCTCCTAAATGCTACAGTTAAGAGTATAGATTCTTACTACAACGGTGTATCTATAATCGATGGTACTATGGGTGGAATTGGTAGAGGTTCTGGTAACGCAAAAACAGAGCTCCTCATCGCACATACTATAATGAAAAACAGGGATGAGTATAAACTTCTTCCAGCTCTAGAGTACTGTGAAAAGTGGATAGGTAGTTACAAAAATAACCATGTTTTGTATTTCATCACAGGGATGTATTCTATGCATGTTAACTACGCCATAACTCTCATAGAGACATATGACTTTACATTTTCGAAATGCTTCAATATTCTTATGCACGTGTATAACGAAAAGAAGCACAACTTTTTCGATGGAAATTATATGAAATCAATATGTGATCTTTACTGAAAGTCCATTATCTATACATATAGATTGACCAGTAATACCCTTATTAATAAAACAAAGTAAAGTACATATATTTAAAATATCTTCACAACTCGTGAAAGTATCCTTTAGTGATTCATATTCTCTTGTTGATAACGTTCTCCTCGTCATTTCGTTATCAATAGGTCCCGGTAATATAGCGTTAATGAGTATGTTTCTTTTCTTGAGTGTGATAGAAGCGGAACGAACGAGCCCACCTATAGCACTCTTTGAAACGCAATACGATAATTTATTTACCCTACCTCTCTCTTGTAAAATTGAGCTAATTATACATAGTCTCGCTCCATCAGAAAGCTTTCCCGTACGTTCAAAATAATCTAAGGATTTGACAATACTGTTTACATTTATATTCATCATATTATCATATGTTTGAGAGTTCATGGAACCTATGGAGTCGTTTGTATTCATACCAGTGCACCAAATAATACACTTTATATTATCGAATGTTTCCAAACCTGTGAAGTTGTCAGGTTTGGAAAGATCGTAGTGTACACGGGTCAATGGAACCACATCAGTAATATGTTTGCATATATAACTACCTATACTACCGGTTGAACCAAAAACGAGTGTCGTCATACTTACTATATTTATATAGGCCTTTAAGTGTATCGTTATTTTCTACAACAACAGTATCTTGTAAATAATAATTAAAAAGAGTTTCTATGACCGGAATATTATTCGGTATACCACCGGTTAAAAATATTTTCCCCCTTTCTTTAAATTTATCTCCAAGTATTTTTGTATACTGTTTAACATAACATCTTATGAGACTACAAGCTAACGTGTATTTTGAAGTTTTATCCATAATTCGTGTGATACTCCCAGAACCATTGTATCCATATGAACCTCTAAAATATCCAAGATTAATACACTCCTTAGATTTTATGATGTCTTCAAATTCGAGTTCGGTGTAATCCGGTAAATCGAGTAAGTCTTTATAAAATTTAAGACTTCTACCAGATGGTATGTGTGTGATACAATTTAGTGTGTAATCAAACAACGGTCTATTCTCGATATCCTCTCTATATGTAGAACCAATCTGTATTATCTGTGAACCTGTACCCATATTTATGACGACATCACCTAATAATAAATTTTTTTCTATTCCCATTACCGCACACTGAAGATCACCAAGTGGTGCAAAAACCTTAGCATCACCGATTGTACCACAAGGTATGGGTCCATGTTTAACAACCCGTGGCAATTGAAAACGACTAGGTAATTGTATTTTATGTATCATATCGTAAAACCCTGTACCACACTCCAATGTTTCATGTGATATATGATAATCCTCGTCAAGTAATGTGTTTACTAATCCACCCATACGCCCACCAAATGTATATTTTTTAGAATTAAAACATGGTAGACCGTAATGTGGAAGAAGACCTGTATCTTTTAAATTATGATTATCGGGCTCAACATCTTCGCACATCCATGAAACATAATCAGGTTCACCTTCGATATAAAATCCGTGCATTTGAGAACATACATATAGTCTCGTAAATGTGTAAAAACTAAGAATATTTTTGACAAACTCTGAAAAATTTTTAACGTTTACCTTTTCTTTGGTTAGATACTCATATATACGAATTGTACCATTGTATAAAATTTTAATATGTGTTGCACCCAGATCTAGGTATAAGTTCATTACTAACAATTGTAACTACATCTTTAACCAAAATCTCATCAAGTTTGACCTTTACAAATTCTCTGCAATTAATAAGAGTAATTTCATCGGCTAATACCTTCTTATCCGCCTTTAGATGCCTTAGTATTAATTCATGGTCTAGATTCAAATGCTTCGAATATTCTCTTATGATATGCATGTATGGCCCATATTTTACCACATCCTTCTCAAAATACCTGTCGATGACATACATACCAATTAAAACTGCTACACCATGCGGAATTTTGAAATTTGACATACTTTCGAATACGTGACCAAACGTGTGCCCATAATTAAGACAAGGTCTTATAGTCTTTTCAAGTTCATCCTCTTCTATAACTTTCTTCTTTATTTCAAGACATCTTTTTAGAGCATCTTCAAAATTATCAATTTTCCATGGTATATCGTCAAGTGCATACAACTTTAATATTTCACCGATACCGGAGTGAATATCTTCTTGTTCCAAAGTTTCGAGAAAATTCGTATCTATAATAACTCGTTTTGGTGGATAAAAAGTTCCAAGTTGATTCTTACTATCTTTATGATTAATACCCATCTTAGAACCTATACAGCTATCACACATAGATAAAAGAGTCGTTGGTGTAAATACCCAATCAATACCTCTCTTAAAAAGAGCCGCACACATTGATGAAATATCCTGTGTTATACCACCACCTACTACATGAAGCGTATCTTTCTTTGTAAATCCAATATCCATTAAATAATCAACCAATTTTAAGACCGTTATCATATTTTTGTGATCTTCTCTAGCTTCTATTTCAAATACATATTTATACAATTTATATTTATTCTTATAAAGATTTAATACGTTTCTATCAATAACTAAAACATCTTTATTAGTTACAATTGGTAATAAATTTGTAAAGTCTACCGTATACGTATGAAAAATAGATTTTATAATTAAAGACATTTAAATATATTTTAAATATATTCTTTAAACGATTTCGCATCTCGTTTTTTAATCGCGTTTCTTTTCTGTTAGATTAAAAGTCTTATCGAAGAACGTTAAATCACTACGAAGATCATATTTACATGCATACGATTCCCCGAGTTCAGTTTTATCTACAATATCATACGTTGCACCAAATTTTTTAGCCCAATCGGATAATTTTAATCGTTCCTTGTACACTAAATTACACACTTTAGCCGTTCTATAACCGATCGTATATTCATAAACAACTTTCATAACATCGTTTACATCTACAAAATCAAAATACCTATCCTTATCAATAACGACATGTCCCTTATCTTTACATATAGCACTGAAACGAGTTGAAAGTTCACCTGGTCCATAACACCCCCATATACGTAAACTATACACGTTTTCTAATTGTAAAATACGTTTATCTATTATCCATTTAGAAAGACCATATGGGTCGGAAGGTGGATTACCACGAAGTGCTGCACCACTCGAAAAGTAAATGAGTTTACCGCGAAAAACATTTGCTACGTTTTCGAACATTAATATATTATCTCGTAAAACATCACTCGTATCTTCATGTAACCGACTTCCTCCTGTAACCGCACAGTGTATTATAACACTAAAAAAGTATCTATCAAAATACTTTTCAACTGATTTCTTATCTAATAAATTAACATCTTCTCGAGTTATAGGAATCCACTTATACCGTTCCAAAAGATTTCTACCTATAAAACCATTACATCCTATAACACCAATTTTCATTTATTTAAAGATTAAAGTATTCTTTAAATAAAATGTCTAAAAAGATATGGTATGCTCCGCATAAATTCGAGTCATATGGAGAAGAAGAAATTAAGGCTGTTGAAGAGTGTCTTAGAGACGGGTGGTTAGCCGGGTTTGGTAAACGAACAGAAGAATTTGAAAAACGAACAGCGTCTCTTTTTGGTAAAAAAATGGGTCTTTTCGTAAACTCTGGAAGTAGTGCTATTTTACTTGCACTTGCTGCACTTGATCTTCCAAAGGGTTCAGAAGTTGTTACACCCGCATGTGGCTTTGCAACGACTGTCGCACCCATTTTACAGCTCGGTCTCGTACCAAAATTTTGTGATGTCGAATTAACAACATATGTACCCGCTCCGTGGCAGGTAGTATCCGCGGTAACACATCGAACAAAATGTATTATTATACCAAATCTCATTGGTAACGTACCCGATTGGGAAGGTATTAGATCAGTTTGTCCGGGAATACATATCATAGAAGATTCTGCAGATACAATTACTCGAAATGAATGTACGCATATAAGTACTACAAGTTTTTACGCGAGTCATGTTATTACTGCGGGTGGAATTGGTGGTATGGTTATGTTCAATAACGAAGAGTATTATAAACGCGCACTCATGTTCCGAGACTGGGGGAGAATTGGTGACAATATAGAAGAACCATCAGAAAGGTTTAATTTCTCTGTTGACGGCATTCCATACGATTGGAAATTTCTATATGGAGTTGCAGGATATCATTTAAAAGCGTGTGAAATGAATGCTGCATTCGGTCTTGTACAACTCGATAAACTCGTGGGGTTTTTAAAAATCAGGCGTGAAATGATAGAAAGGTACATCGAAAATCTCAAGGATTGTCCTTATTATACTTTACCAGACGATTCTAGAAAACCAAATTGGCTCGCTATACCTCTCCAATGTGACGATAGACTTGGTGTTGTAAAATACCTTGAAGAAAATGATGTTCAAACCCGTGTTACTTTTGCAGGTAACATTACTCGACATCCCGCATTCAGGGAGTTCAAACGAGGATTTGAGAATGCAGATACAATTATGCGTAATGGTTTCTTATTGGGCGCACACCATGGAATGACTATAGAAGATGTCGACCGCGTGTGTAATTTGCTTAAAAATTTTGCCAAAGATAAATAATAATGACGACAGCGTTAGTTACAGGTGGCTGTGGATTTATAGCCTCAAATTTTTTAAATTTAATGAAGGAAAAGTACCCCGAAATTAAATTTATAAACTTAGATAAGCTCGATTATTGTTCAAACATACATAACGTAAATCCAGGTGTTTCTACGTTTGTAAAAGGTGATATATGCGATGAAGACCTTGTCGGATACTTAATAAAACAATATGATTTCGATGTCGTTTTTCATTTTGCAGCTATGAGTCACGTAGATAATTCATTTAATGATCCTAAAAAATTTACCTTAAATAATGCATTTGGTACACATGTTTTACTCGATAAATTACGTGAACTTAAACCAAGTGTAGAATTTATACATTTTAGTACAGATGAAGTATATGGAGAATCCGTTACAGAAATACCATTTTCAGAAGATACAGGTGTATTAAAACCAACAAATCCATACTCTGCATCTAAAGCGGCTGCTGAAATGATAGTTCAATCATATATAGATTCATATAAAATGAATATCAAAACAATACGATGTAATAACGTATATGGTCCAAATCAATATCCCGAAAAACTTATACCTAAATTTAAAAAACTTTTACGCGAAGGAAAAAAGTGTACGATACATGGAACTAAAAGTTCTGAAATACAACGCGCTTTCATGCATGTAGACGATGTTGTAAACGCAGTTGATACCGTTTGGAAAAAGGGTATACCGGGTGAAATTTACAATATAGCTTCAGATGATGAAATATCAGTTATGGATGTCACAAAACTTATGATTAAAACCATAAATGGTTCTGATGATTATGATAAATATATAATATATGTCGATGATAGACCATTTAATGATAGTCGATATTATATATCATCAGAAAAACTTAAATCTTTAGGATGGAAACAAGAGAAAGTGCGTGATGATTTAATACAATTTATAAAAAATTAAAATTCGTTTTTGTATATATAATCAATACGTTTTATATCAACGCGTTTATTATATCTATTGAAAAAAGCATTCTCTATTTCTTTTTTCCTTTTTAGAAAAATATCAAATTCCTCTACTAATTCATAATAATTAAATAAAGTATTACTGGAATAATAATTTTTTACATATTCTCTCCATGGTACAGCTTTTGTATAAGATATATGACCCGCATCATCATTTCGCGTTATCACAGAAGTTTGAGTAGCAACGGGAATAAAAGGTATAGTTGCCGATCTTAAACACCCTTGATGAATTAAATCTATAGTATTATCCATTCGAATATTTTTTAACATAATTTGTGCAAATCTTTTTGTAACATATTGAGCTTCTGTACCACCATTGTTAGCTATCCACATCATATCAACCGGTAATGTATCTATATTAATACGATGAAAACACCCCATTTTTATATACATTTCATCACGAAAGTACTTTTTTTTATTTTCTATAAATAATGTTTCCCAATCTTTTCGTAAAACAACGTCATCTTCAAATATAAAAGCCTCCTCTATATCATTATCTACCATATGTTTTAAAGCCTCAAAGTGTTTAATATTACATGAAACCATAGATAATTCTTGGTTACTTTTTGTTATATATTTCATCCACGAAACAAAAATATCTTCACGATCATACTCTTTTATTATATGTGCGTTGGGAAATCTTTCTTCCAATTCCTCTCCTAATTCTTTATTTTTTGAGTAATGAACTATATAAATGTACATCTATTCTAAAATAATTATAATCCTTTAAATAATTAAAGAATAATTGTTATTATTTATAAAATGTCGACACTTTATTTACCAGATTCAATGGGATGGGGAAATGTGGTAATATTCTTGACAGATCTTGCATATAGTAATAAAAATCCACGCGTCTATAAAAATTTATTAGACGTTGATCGAGGTGTTACATTTAACGGAATTACGGTAACAGAAGACGCAAATGAGGCACAGTATAAACCTAGAATTATTATAAATCCATTTACATATAAAAATGTACATTCCTTATGTAGAAATATACTAAAACCCACACCCGAACTCGAAAATCTTATTAAAAAACATACTCATAATTGTAATTATGGTATTCATATTAGAAGAGGTGCATATTCAAAAGATTCTGAAAATATAGGGTGTCACGGTTTTGATGAAAATAAAAATATAAAAAGAGCTTAT
>MDSZ01023597.1_pt1 | contig 10252 bp, 4 predicted proteins | sample 811201 | NCBI WGS metagenome assembly MDSZ01 (sample SAMN05326647, study PRJNA326480) | marine metagenome | isolation source: seawater | place: Indian Ocean: North | collected 2010 | reverse complement strand
TTCATGAACTGAACCATCAGGAAATTTATACCCAACTATATCAGCAATCAATCTTAAATGATATGAATCATAATCTAATTCAATCAACATACCATTATCAAAACGACTTATAAATGGTTCTCTACTACCATCATCTTTATTTAAAGCTGAAAAGTTAATACCACCAAATCTATTTGAAGGTCTTCCAGTTGTCGTATATGGGTTATATTCTGTATAAATCATATTGTCTTTTGTCAAATGTTTCCTAACATCTAATGAAATTAAATCTTTGTTAACCTTTAATCCAGAAGATTCTATATAACTTAAATTATCTATGACCTGTTTAGAATAAATATCATAAAGTTCATTTTGTTCACAATTTATTATAATTTCTTCCATAACATCAAATATTTTAACAACCTTTTCATAATGTTTTGTGATTGGTATTAAAGAATTGATATCTCTTCTATTCCAATAAATTCTTTTAAAATAATGATGTGAATTTGTATCAGTATCTTTAATTTCAAGATTTTCATTAGTTTTTAAATAAGTTAACATATTAATATCAATCATATCTGTTTTTAGAATATGATTAAACCATTTTTTATCTAATGTATATTGTTTATTATCATTAACTAATAAATTCAAATCGAAATCCAGTTCTTCTGATTCTGAATGATTTAAACAAATAACATAATCATCACCTTGTATTCTCCACTCACCAAATGCATATTCTTTTTCTAATATAATTCTTACATATAACAATGATAACTTATTATTTAATGGATGTAATTCAGAATCCAACCAAATAGGCAGAATAATAGAATCGTGTTTATTATACACATTTAAAAAATTATTTAATTGGGATTTAGTCTCAACTATATTCATATATAACCATTTGTTATAAATATAACCTTATTTTCGTAAACACTATTTTTATTTAATATTTTTCAGCAGGACCCGATGTCTGTGATTTAGGTCTTGTTCCACTACCATATACCGATTTTCTTGATGGATTTTTAGCTCCCTTATAACCACTATCTTTTTTATCAACTTTAGTATAAGCTAATTCAGTTAAATCTTTTAAATAAGAATCCAATCCTGGAAAGGTTCTTGTTTTTAATTTTATTAAATCTCTATTAGCTGATGATATTCCCTTATCTATTACAATACCATCTTTTGTAATTGTTTTTTCAGGTCCAGAGATTTTCCATTTCATTTCACATTTTTTATAAAAATCTTCACTTGTTTTTTTAAAAGTTTTATCATTGACTTCTATTATTGGATTTGTTTTTCTACTATTATATTTAACAAAATATCTAATTATATATTTTGATTCATAATCTTCAGCAGTAGGAACAGGAATATGTGATTCTGGATGTTTTTGGTATTGTCGTGAATGATTATTTTGTTGATATTCTCTGACCAACCTTTCATTATACATACCACTATAACCACTTACCCATTGATTACACAATGCATTAGAATCTACTATAAAGTTAAATTTTTGACAATTTCCATCTACAGAATTATTTTTGAGATACCACTTACAATTAGAACATCGTTTATCCGAGTTCTTACTAGCACCTCTTAAACCATTATATATAGCTTGTTTTTTACTCATTAATATATCTTCCTACTTGTTAAGGTCTTTAATAGTATTTAAATCAATGTATCTCATTTTACCTTTAATAGTAGTTGACCATCCATCACCACTTATAGAATGATTAACTTCAGTTGCTTGGAATAAAGTAGAATCTAAATATTTTTGTGGAACATATTCTGATTGAAATGCATTTCCATATTGAACTCCACCAATCCCATCAACTTCTAATTCTAACTCCAATGGTAACATATAGTTTGTTACACCAACAGTACCTTGATTAGTACCCAAATCAACATATTTAATAATCCAATACCAATAATCTCTTAACTGAGCTGGTATAATCCAACCACCACCAGTTTCTTTTAATTTTTTCCACATCACTTTTTGAAATTGTTTTAAAAACGCTTTAGTATTTGATTCATCTGGGTCTTCTTTCATTTTATCATAACTAGTACCAGAACCCGAATATAATGAATCTTCTTGTAGTTCATCTGGTAACTTTTCATCTTTTTCTAATTGTTCCAGTAGATTAGCTAATTCACTAGCTTTGTCAGCATCAGCATATTTGTTTGTTTGAACACCATCTTGTGCATTAGTTCCTTTTCCATCTTCATCATCACTATCAAGACCGAAAAATGTCATATAATAATTAACAAGACCTACCCACGGTGACTTTTTATTTTGTGCAATATGACCTTTATTTTCATTAGCACCAAAGTCAACACCACTATATGTATAATCGTCTTTAATGTAATTGGTTTTTTTAGATGGATCTCCTATATTACCATATGGATTGAGAGAACCATGTGATGCAGGTGGTACAGATAAATTTTTCAAAAGTTCATCTTCTGCCCATATACCAACATCAGCACTAGTTAATGAAGATAACACATTCATAGTTACATCATTATGTGTTCCAGATCCACCACCCCCATCAGTTTGACTTGTTGAAGCTCCTTTTTCTCCAGTCATAGCAGCTGCATCACCACTATTTTGACCATACATAGCAGTTAAAGCTGCGGCATCAGGTATTCTCATATTTAAAGATTGTTTTTTAACAATACTATTTCTTGTCATTACTGGAAATTTAAAAACACTATAAGTTGGAATACCATCTTCACCCTCACCAAAAGTTTTACCAGTTAATTCTTTAACATTCGAATCAGTAAAATTAACATCCAACACCTTAACTCTTGATGAGTTATCATCATCTACAGCTAATGTAAACTTCCACATATTCCCACAATAAGCATTAATTTGATCAAACAAAGCTTCAAAAAATTCAGAAACAGTTTCAGAATTTCGTGCACAATTTCTTAAACATACACTAGATACAACAATATTTCTCCAATAAAATACTTTTTTATCTTGAACACAAGTTTTACCTACTTCACCACTCCATTTTGATGCAAAATCAATAGGCGCAAAATACTCAGTCCAATTAAAGGCTGGTATAACACCAGACCATTCTTTATTATCATCAAATGGCCAAACACTAGACCAAAAACCATCATCTTCTTTAAACTCACCCAGAGTAAGATTTTCTCCTAAATTTCTGTTTGGAATAAAAACTTCATTTGGATTAGTAGAAACCATATCAGGATGTCCTGTAATTCTAGTGGGTTGGTAAATACCACCATTTCCATCAGCTGCTGGTACCCAATCTATACTTCTAAATTCCATCGATTTAGTTTCTGAATCACCTACAAACCCCAGAAATCTACTAAAAACATTATCTTCTAACCACCCAAGAGAAGCGTATACAAAATTCTTTTCATCAGTTGTTTTAGATGAATATACACCTCTAGATCCTGCTTTCAGTTTTGCACCCAATGCAGCATCATAAAATAGTTTACCACCATCTTCAACAAAAAAATCTCTCATATCACCAAATCCTTTTTCAGATATACTACTTGCTTGAGCTTGGGATGCTTTTAATTCTTGTTGAACTATTAAACTACCACCAGAAGTCATTGTAGTTGTACAATCAAAACCCCCATCATCCCTACCACTCCATTCAAAATTAGTAATAACACCACAATAAAATTCCATATTAGGATTTAACCATTGAGATTTATTAAACATAGCCTCTTCAGGTTTTGCATGCGGTGCTGGTTCTTGTTCTGTTTTATTTTCAGCATCACTCCACCCAAACTCCACAATTAAAGAAGCGCCAGGTCTCATAAAATAATAAGATAATTCACCTAATTGTTCAAATGAAAAACAATTCCACTTAATTGTAATATCTACTAAAGAACCCAAATCACCCTTTTGTTTAACATCTACACCAGTACAGCCTGGATTTGGTCTATGTGCACCACCAGCAACATCACCTGTAAATGGTGCTTTAAAATCTCTAGCTGAATATTGACCTCCCTCTCCTAAACCACCTGCTAAATCTCCTGTAATTGGTTCTCCGGCGTCTGTTGTTTTTCCATCTTTATTATACAAAAGACCACCCATTAATATTGGTCTATCTACCTTTTTCTTTGAACCATCTTTATTTTTCAATATAGTTTGTGGGATAACTCTAATCCATGTAGATCTATTATATAACCCACCTCTTGCTATATTTAATCCATGTTCTCCAGACACCTGGTGCATCTTTCCATCAGATTCCATGTCTTTTAATCTATTAGATCTTTTATTTAACTCTGTCTGAACAGTTTTGTCTATTGGTGATAAAAATAAAGCCATAACCTTTAACCTCTTACATTTTTTTGTTCTAAAATCGCATATACAGTTTGTAAATCCATTGGTATTCTAATTTGTTTTCCCGGTTCAATATGTAAACTACCTTTTCCTAAATGATTCGCTTTCGCTATAATCCACCACAAAGTTGTATCATTATAATATTGATTAGCCAGTAAATCTAATCTGTCACCCTCTTTTGAATAAATATAAATATCAGTATTCCCAATAGGGATGTTTGGTAAAATAGTAGAACCTAATGCTCTTTTACCGACCTTATCTTTTATTATTTTAGCATATTTATGTCTATTCATAATTTATATTCCTATATTTTTTGTGCATCTTTCGTATGCCCCTTATCATATCCTTTCAATTCTTTATCTGCTTCATCAAATCCTTTTAATCCGTTTTTACCACCAAAATATTTAGCTCCAATTCTTGGTACTGAATCACCAATGAATGATACATCAAAAGCAGCTTTTATATATCTTGGTAATTGCATTCCTTTATCTATTTCCCAAGTTCCTTTATCATCCATTGTTAAATTAACACTTTTCAGAATACAAGGAGCATCAACTAAATAATTACCTAAAGTTATCTTAACTATTGGTGCTACCATTCTATGACCAATTTTAGCAACATCACTACCACCAACCATATCATAATCTGGTGAAGTCAGACCAACTAAAGTATTCAATTTTTCATACAATGGCATTAGTTCTTGTCTGCTAGTAGGATGTATTGACAAATTAAATCCAATTTTTCTATCAAACCCTTTATAAATATAAGATTTATCAGGTCTTCCAACAAATTGCTGTTCACTATATTCACCAGTGAAATTATCTGTTAATCCATCTATAATTGTTCTAAATACCAATACCCAAGTATGAACTGAACCATCTTGTTCACCTGTTTTTGGATTTAATTTTGATTTCCACGAAATTCTAAATCTAACATAATCATATTTATCATAAAAGTCATCTTTAACATTACCTTCTACTTCAAATAAACCTTTTTTATTTAAAAAATCGTGATGTGTATCTTTTTGTTTAGATAAATCTTCCATAAATAATATTTGAGCATTTCCGTCATCATCATAACCAATTCTTTTAATATTAGGTTGACCAGGTGTTCCCATCTTATAAGTCATTTCCCAAGATTTAAATTTACCTTGTTTAATATCTTTTTCATAATCTTTTTTCTTCCCAGCGGCTATATTATTAATTTCCGCTAAAGATTTTAATCTATATTCCCCAGTCATATCACCAGGATTACCAGTATTTGATAAATTACTATTTGGAATTTCTAAACTACTAACTACATCAGTAGCACCATGAGTTCCACCCCTTAAAGCATCTGCAAATCCACCACTAGATATCTTCTTTAAAAATTTAGCGAACCCTTTTGTTTTTTCATCAGCTGCTGGTGTTCTATCTTCTAACATTGTTATTAATCTGTTAAATTTATAGTGGTCTTCTTTTTTAGCTGGTGATTTATCTACTTCTAAAAGTTTTCCATACCTAGCTCCATATGGAAATTTAGCATCTTGAACATTCGCAAGTAATAAACCTTCTCTTTTACCAGGAAAACCAGCTATATTCATATGTCTATCCATATGAAATGTTGGAACTAATGATGCTAGTGGTGATAATGGATTCCATAATCTTGTTTCTTCTCTTGGATTCAATAATTGTAATCCAAGTTGTTTAACACCCCACAATAAACCTTTAGGACTTAACTGCCATCTTCCATAGTTCATAGTGCTAGCAAAAGTAGCAGCTAATTGTGCACCGAGTAATGGTGTTTTACCAAGTACTTGAAATACTCCTTTTCCACTTTCACCCTTTGGAATCTGATAAGGACCCGAATCACCTGTTCCAGTAAACATAAATGGACCTGAAAACCAAGCTTGTTCTTGTTTACCTTGAGGATAATCATATGGTTTTAATGATATATTACCTATTGTATTATATCTTTTATTGATATCACTATCAGACCAAGAAGATTTAAAACCACCACTCCTACCAGGAATATTTTTATCACTAGTGCTTATACCCTTATATCTTGTAGCTAAATCTGATATACTATCAAATTCATATTTTACAACTTCATCAGCGATTGTTTCTTGACTAGCTCTTGGTATCTCAAGTAAAGAATTGTAACCATAATTATTCCTATAAAACTCTCCCTCATCAGGTTGTTCATAAAAAGTATTAAACTTACCACCTTCACCAATTTTAAATATACCACTATAATTACCTAAATCATCTTTAAATTTATTTCCAGGCCAAGTATAATTACCATCTCCTGTATATTTTGTTGTTGGAAAACTGAATGGACCTATTGTCTTTATATCCAAATCCCCATCTTCTTCTGATGCGGCTGTAAATGGGATTACAGGATATGTATGAGATGGTGCTATATTTATAGCATTTATAGTTTGTAATGTAGTTATTTTTGATTTTAATGCTGGATTATCTTCAGTTCCCCAATCATCTGTATCTGTATAAGGATAAAGATTAACATTACTATATGGTGTGTGTATTTCTTTATACCTTGTAGCTAAAGTACTCAATGAATCAAATGAATGACCTGTTGATGAATCATTATGATAATCTTTTGGAACATTTAAAAAACTATGATACCCATAATTATTAATTGTTGTTTCATCATTGGTTGAACTCCAAGCACCTTCTTCAAAATTTTTACCTAATGGTGATGATGTTCCATCTTTAATTCTAAATAAAATCTTTGAAGAATAAATATTGTCATAAGCCTCAGTATAAGTATATCCAAATTGTGTATCGAATTGATAATTAGTAGGTTGATTTATTTCTGGAAAAGTATATCTCTGTGTAGTAGTTTGTGAACTTATTGTATACCTACCAGTTCCATCTGTACCAAATCTTGATTTTAATTTTCCTAATGTATCAACAAATGGTGGTTCTCCCATTGTATTATCTCCACCATATAAAGATAAATCATCAAAATCAGTTGAAACAAAATCTTGTATATAAAATTCATTATTATTTGGATTATCAATAGTATGTAATCCAGTTGTCAATTCAAATATTCCTGTATTTTGATTTGAATACGGATATAAATTTGTTTCATTACCAGGAATATGAATGTCGTTATATCTTACAGCCAACTCACTAATACTATTAAAATCATAAGAACCATAAGCTAATCCACCATTAGTTTGAGTTGCTAATACTGTTTTTGGTATCATAGTCTGAATACCACCTGTTAATAATAACGAACTACCATAATTACCCAACTCTGTTGTTGGATTTGAATAAGGTGATTCTGTATAAACTCCATCTTGTATTACAGATGTATCACTAAATGTAAAAGTTAAATCACTATAACTTGATGGATTCGTAATTGTAAATAAAGAACTTTCAGTATCTTCTACACCAGCAAAAGTATCTGCATAAGGATATAAATTAGTATCATTACCAGCAATATGAATATCTCTATATCTTGTAGCCAAATCACTTATTGAATTAAAATTATATTCACCATAAGATATCCCAAAAGCAGAATTAACTGCTGGGTGTGTTGATGGTGGATCTGGTGGTAATGTTTGAAATCCATACTGACCACCAGGTGTTACATCTGTTCCATACGGAGTATGTATATAAGTTCCATCATCTGATATAGCTGGTGTATTATCAAATGTGAAGGTTATACCATTATTTGAAATATCATATAAAGTAGTTGGTCTTAAATTACCATATGGATTAAAATTACTAAATGGATTTTCATTATTTGGTATTGGATATAACATTGGATTATCAAAGCTACCTAATTGTAAATCTTGAACATAAGGTGGTGTTGTGTTAAGTGAGAATCCATTATTAGTTCCAAATGGATGTTCAGATGTAATACCATCTACATTCCAAGTTAATGGTTGTAAATCACCTTGTATTGCTGGTGATAATAATGATGTTTGCATATTAGATGTAAATCCTAATGGTAAAGTTCCAGGACCCCACTCACCTTTTCTCCCACTAAAATAATCTACTATTGTTGTAGAAATTGGATATGGATTACTCGTATCTATAAAAGTTGGAGCATCTGGTGGTAGTGAGTATAATGATGGATTTGGAATATTAAAATTTGTTTGTTGTCCTATAGTAGCAGTTCCATCTATATCATATGTACTATGTTCAGGTGGATGTGGTGGTCCAAATCTACCACCAATTTGTGAGTTATTAAGATTACCATCACCAGGACCATAAGCGCTTACCATGTCAGTTAATGGTGTTCCAGGAGGATGTGTTGTTTCAGGTGATAATCCTAAACCAGCATTTGTATCACCCATAAATTGATTTTGATCATAACTACCAGCATTACTATCTTGTGTAGCTTCCTTTTTAGGTGTAGGGTTCGAAGGTCTTATATTCGATAAATCTGATTTTAAATCTACTAATCCCATATCATTATCCTAATCTTGTTCCAGGTGTAGCGCTGAATATTAAATCACCAGCCCTCTTACCATCTATATTAATCTGCATTCCTGCAAATGTTTCTTTTAATTCTTGAATATCTTTTCTCAATTCACTCATTTCTGAAACTTTTATTTCTTCATCTTTTTCACCACCTCCACCAAGAAAACCACTAACCATACCAGCTATAGCCATAAATGGTGTAGCCATAGCAGCTGTTGCAGCAAAAGCTGTTTGAGCGCCTGATGCAGCCATTAGTGCACCCGCATATGCATTTATATTTTTACCTGCTTCTAATAATTGAGCTGATTCAGTTTTTATATCACCAAATAAATTAACACTTTCTGCTATATGAGTAATAGCTGTGGATGCTACTTGTAAATCAGGTCCTATTTCTGCAAATCGTTTAAAATGAGCAACAGGATCTCCCCCAAAGAAAGCTCCAATACCAGCAACCAATGAACCAACTCCAAATGCAGCTAATGCCAATCCAATCGCGCCAATACCACTTGCCGCTTCACGCAATTTAGCACCATCTAACTCCATCAATCCCTGTAAAAATTCTAATGTTGGTGGACCTGTTACTGCTAATAAAGCGGTAGATGCCGAAAATAACATTAATGCTCCCGATAAAATAGCTATACCATATGCACCCAATAATAATGGAATTATCATCAACCCTAACAGAGCAGCTATACCAGCTAATCCTAATAGAGCAACCCCAGCTTTTGCTAATGACATCCAATCAATATCATTGAACATCAATAAGGCAGCCCCCATAACCCACAAAGCGCCAGCTAATATTAACATAGCAACAGAACCTACTAATATAGGACCAACAATTTGACCAAGTAAAAATACTATACCAGCTAATATTAAAAGACCAACAGCACCTTTAGCTACTGACATCCAATCTACTGAATTAAATTCTTGAAGAGCTTTTGCCATCACCCATAAAGCCGCAGCCATTATTAACATAGCAGCTGCACCTTTAAGAACTTGACCCATATTCATACCAGCACCAGGCATCTGACCTTTACCACCACCTTTAGTTGCATCTGGTTTTGGTGATGGTTTTGGTGCTGTTTTCGTTTTATCTCCAATTCCTGCAAATGATTTTATCTTTTGGTAAAAACTTAATTCTTTATTTTGAGATAGTTCTCTCATTTTAGCATATGCAGCTCTTGCTTTTTCTACACCAAGTATAATATAATAACCAGCCGCTAATGTGGCTAATAATCCTATAATTAATTTGATAGCACCACCCCAATTAGATAAAAATCCAGCTATTGTTTCTACAACAGGTAAAAATACTTCTTGTAAAGATGCCATTATTTCTGACATCATATTTTGAAATTTCTGTGTAGCAACTTGTCTTTCTTTCTGCGCTTTCATTTCTTCAAAAGTCATTTCTTTTTGTTCTTCTTGTGCTGCTCCAATTGCTTCCAATTCTTTTCTTTGTTCTGCAGTTAAATTTTTCATTCTTTCTTCAGTTGTTAACATTGTTCTTAAATCTTCAACT
>MDSZ01224403.1_pt1 | contig 10253 bp, 9 predicted proteins | sample 811201 | NCBI WGS metagenome assembly MDSZ01 (sample SAMN05326647, study PRJNA326480) | marine metagenome | isolation source: seawater | place: Indian Ocean: North | collected 2010 | reverse complement strand
CCAACTAACGGCACTCTCGCTCTTGCTAAAGAAAACTAAAAGCCTTTTACTATCACCTACGGCTTCTGGAAAATCATTAATAATATATTTAGCTCTAAGATATTACCTAGAAATGTATGATAATGACGTATTAATTGTTGTCCCTACCACATCACTAGTAGAACAAATGTATTCTGACTTTGAAGATTATTCTGAGTTTGATAGTTGGAATGCACAAAACGAATGCCATAGAATTTATGCAGGCAAAGAAAAATATAATTTTAGGGAAAGAGTTACAATCACTACTTGGCAATCAATTTATAAAGAAAGACCAGAATGGTTTCAAAGATATGGTATGGTAATCGGCGACGAAGCTCATAACTTTAAAGCTAAATCGCTAACAGCTATATTAGAAAAATGTACTGAGGCACAGTATCGTATAGGAACAACTGGTACATTAGATGGAACACAAACACATCAGTTAGTATTAGAAGGATTATTTGGCCCAGTTTATAAAGTTACTACGACTAAAGATCTTATAGATAGAAGTGCACTTGCTAACCTAGACATTAAAGTTTTATTATTAAAGTATAAAGATGATATATGTAAAATGGTCGCAAAATCTAAGTATCAGGAAGAGGTCGATTTTATAGTTAAATATGGACCTCGTAATAACTTTATATCTAATTTAGCGGTAGACCAAAAGGGTAATACATTAATACTATTTCAATTTGTAGAAAAACATGGTAAACCTTTACATGATATTTTAAAAACTAAAGTAGATAAGGAAAGAAAGTTATTTTATGTATCAGGAGAAACAGACGTTGATACAAGAGAATCAATACGTGAAATTACCGAAACACAAGAAAACGCCATTATTGTTGCTTCCATGGGTACTTTTTCTACAGGGATTAATATTAGGCGTCTTCATAATATTATATTTGCTTCACCTAGTAAAAGTCAAATACGTGTCCTTCAGTCAATCGGCCGAGGATTAAGAAAAACTAAAGATGGTATGGACACAAAAGTTTATGATATTGCAGATGATTTACATTGGAAATCTAAAAAGAATTATACATTAGAGCATGCTGCAGTAAGAATTAAAATATATGCAAAAGAGAAATTTAATTACGAGATTCATGAAGTACCCTTATAAATAGTATTGTATGGAAGAAAAACCTTTAGACATAAGACATTTTAAAATGATTAACGGCGACGAAGTGTTGGCACTCGTTAATCAGAATAATGATAGTAATATGCTATTAGAAAGGCCAGTAAAAGTAAATCATAATATGCTTGGTGGTTTTACACTATCACCATGGTTTCCTTTTAGTAAAGCTTCCATATTTAGAATTATGAAAAATAGAATCATCGCGTCAGTTAAGATCGATGAAAAAGTACAGCAGAACTACATTAACTTCGTGTTACAAAAACAACAACCAGAAGCTAAAATACAGTCGACATCTGAGTTGTTAGATAATTATCGCGATGCTTTAATGGCTGAACATGCTGCCAGAGAAGAAGATTATATGGACTTTGAAGAAGACGATATAAATGATCCTACTATACATTGATCTATATTCCACCTTCCCCGGTATGCTATATTATTATACCATAAAAAATGCGTTTTGTACAGTGTTCATTGCAAAATAATTAACCCTGTACATTTTAACTTAAGTATGGTATAATAGAACATTATGGAGAAAAGTAATGAGTAAAAATAAAGCACATTATATTAACAATAAAGAGTTCTCATTGGCCGTCGTAGACTATGTCAGTGAAAAAAATAAAGCAGAAGCTAAAGGAAAACCAGTACCTAAAGTAACGGATTATATAGCTAGAAGTTTTATTCGAATCGCTGAAGGCCTATCACACAGACCTAACTTTGTACGATACACTTATCGTGAAGAAATGGTTATGGATGCTGTTGAGAATTGCCTAAGAGCTATTGGTAACTATAATTTAGAAACAGCTACTAGAACGGGAAAGCCTAACGCATTTTCTTATTTTACACAAATATGTTATTTTGCTTTTATCAGAAGAATCACAAAAGAGAAAAAGCAACAAGATATCAAATTTAGATTTATAGAAAAAATGGGTATCGAAGAATTTGTTGAAGCTGGTATGGATAACGAAATGGCTGCAGAAACAATGGCCTATGTCGATACATTAAAACAGAGAATACAACAAGTTAGAACAAAGGATGCTAAAATTAAGAAATTTGCAAAAGAGGAAAAGGCTCGAGAAAAACTAGAGCTATTCATGAGATGAAAGTAGCTATTATAAACGACACACACTGCGGTGTAAGAAATTCTAGTGATATATTCCTTAAATACCAAGAAAGATTTTACAACGAAATATTCTTTCCTTATTTAAAAGAACATAACATTACGCAGATATTACATTTAGGAGATTATTATGAGCATCGTAAATTCGTTAATTTCAAAGCTCTCAACGCTAATCGAAAACATTTTCTCGAACCCTTACGGGATTCAGGGATTTCTATGGATATTATTCCTGGTAATCACGATGTTTATTTTAAGAACACAAACGAACTTTGTTCTCTAAAAGAACTTTTAGGCTATTTTACTTCTAATGTCAATATTATAATGAAGCCTAAAGTATTAGATTATGATGGCTGTAAAGTTGCAGTAATACCTTGGATTAATAATAGCAATTATCAAGAATACACCAGCTGGGCAATGAAATGTAATGCTTCTATACTTGGAGCACATCTAGAGCTCAAAGGGTTTGATATGATGGCAGGTGTACCAAATCCACACGGAATGAGTGCAGATGTTTTTTCTAGGTTTGAAATGGTGTTATCTGGTCATTTCCATACTAAATCTAGTAGAGACAATGTACATTATTTAGGTGCACAATTTGAATTTACTTGGGCAGATGTAGATGATCCTAAATTTTTCCACATATTAGACACTGATACAAGAGAGATTACACCCGTGCGTAATCCAATTACAATGTTTAAGAAAGTAATTTACGATGATACTAAAGTAAATTATGACGAAATCGATATGTCACAATTTGAAAATAAGTTTATTAAATTAATTGTGATAAATAAAAATGACCTTTACATGTTTGATAAATTTGTTGATAAACTACAAAGTGTAAATACGTACGAATTAAAAATAGCTGAAAGCTTTGAAGAGTATCTAGGTGATAGCGTAGAAGACGAGAAAATTTCACTAGAAGATACTACCGAGTTATTAGATTCATATGTTGAAGCTGTAGACACAGATTTAGATAAAGAACATATTAAGGTTGAGTTAAGAAAACTATATACTGAAGCACAAAACTTGGAAGTTGTATGATACATTTTAAAAATGTTTCCTGGAAGAATTTTCTTTCTACAGGGAATGACCCTATAACAATAAATCTATCTAAATCTCCTACAACTTTAATTGTAGGCCAAAATGGTGCAGGTAAATCTACTTTACTTGATGCACTATCATTCGGATTATTTGGTAAACCACATAGAGACATTAATAAAAAACAATTAATGAATTCTATTAATAGAAAACAAACTGAAGTTACAGTCGAATTTGATATTGGTGGTTCACAATTTAAAATAGTACGAGGCATAAAGCCAACTAAATTTGAAATATGGCAAAATGGTAACATGATAAACCAGGCATCTAATGTAAGAGATTACCAAAAATTTTTAGAAAGTAATATTTTAAAACTTAATCATAAATCTTTTCACCAAGTTGTAGTATTAGGAAGTAGTTCATTTATTCCTTTTATGCAATTACCTGCATGGTCGAGACGACAGGTTATTGAAGATCTTTTAGATATTAATATATTTTCTAAAATGAATCAATTACTAAAAGAACGTAACTCTAAAATACGAGAAGATTTAGTAGATATTAATCACAATATAGATTTATTTAAAACTAAAATTGATGCACAATCTAAATATATAAAGGATTTACAATCACTAAACGAAGAACAAATAGAAAAGAAAAGAGATTCTATTGATACTTATAAGAATGAGATTAGAGAAATATTTGAAGAGTCAAAAGATTTAGGTAAAAATCTAACTACATTAATATCAGGTGAAGAAAAAGAATACAAATACTTTGGCGATAAAATGTCAGACATGAAAGCTTACGAAAAAGACTTTACTAATAAAATTAAGGCGTTAGTACAAGATGCTAGATTTTTTGAAGAAAACGATAATTGTCCTACATGTGAGCAAGAAATAACTGATGATATTAAAAATGTAAAACTAACTTCTTTAAAAGCACAGGCAAAAGATGTACAAGCACAACAGATGCAATTAACCAAAGAAGTTTCTGTACTAGAGAAAGAAGGTAAAGAAATATTAAATAACTTAAATCAGTTAAGACAAAAACAGCAAAAAATAAATTCTAATAACGAAAAGATTGCTTTATTACAAAAAGAAGTTGGTAAAACACAAAAAGAAATAGATGGATTGCAAAATCAAAGTGGCGATGTTAAAACAGCTAAAAAAGAAATGACATCACTACGTAAAAGAAAAGATACTGCTACTGAAAAGAAATTAGCGTATGTCGAAGAAAGAACTTATAACGAGGTTATAGGTGAAATGCTTAAAGATACTGGTATTAAGACGAAAGTAATTAAACAATATTTACCAGTAATGAATCGTCTTATTAACCAGTATCTGCAAGTGTTAGATTTCTTTGTAGCATTTCATTTAGACGAAAACTTTGCTGAAACTATTAGATCTAGGCATAGAGATACTTTTAACTATGCATCATTTAGTGAAGGCGAAAAACAAAGAATTGATTTAGCATTATTATTTACTTGGAGACAAATAGCAAAAATGAAAAATAGTGCATCGACTAATCTATTAGTATTAGACGAAACATTTGATTCAAGTTTAGATATGGATGGAATTGATAATTTAACGAAGATATTAGACACTTTAGAAGATGGATCTAATGTTTTTATTATATCCCATAAAGGCGATATCTTACAAGATAAATTCAGATCAAAAATAGAATTCTTTAAAGATAGAAACTTTTCCAAAATAAGATAGGGGCTGTAGCTCAGTTGGGAGAGCATCTGCTTTGCACGCAGAGGGTCGGAGGTTCGAGTCCTCTCAGCTCCACCAGTCACGGAACATGCATGTTTTTTGCAGAAAACACTGTACAAATAGGCTGTGACCTGGTACAATACATATATAAATTAATAAAGGAGTGAAATTATTAATACACAAATAGCAAAACTACTAGCAAAAGAAAATGTAACAGTTAAAACTGGTAACTATTCTACTGCTTGGTTTGACATTAAAAACAGAGTTTTAGGTCTACCAGCATGGAAAGATAAAGGTAAAGATGTTACTGATCTACTTATTGGTCACGAAGTTGGTCATGCACTATATACACCATTTGAAGGATGGCACGATAGCCCAGAAAAACTAGAGGGTTGTCCTAGGTCATATATTAATGTTGTAGAAGATGCTAGAATTGAAAAGAAAATCAGAAGAGACTATCCTGGTCTTATTGGTCCAATGTCAAGAGGTTACAAAGTTTTAGTTGCTGATAAATTTTTCGGCGATATAGAAAATATTGATTGGGACCAAGTTAAACTAATTGATAAAATTAATCTAGAAGCTAAAATTGGTAATTTAGTAGATGTACCTTTTAATGATGAAGAAAAAGCTTTACTACTTAAAACAATGACAACTGAGGAGTTCTCAGAAGTATTAGATGTAGTAAGAGACATTTTAGCTTACACTAAAGAAAATCAAGAAGAACTTTTAAACCCACCAACAATGCCAGAGCCAGACTTTGATGATACAGATAATGATGAAGAAAATGAAGACCCAACGTCAAACATGGGTCATGATGATATGGAGGGAAATGATGAAAATGAAACAGAACAAAACGCTAAACCTGGAGATAGCGAATCCGATACTGAAAATGAAAGTGAGAAGGATGTTAGCGAATCAGAAATTAACCCAAACCCAGAACACTCAGATGAAGATTTTTCCATCACTGACTCAATTTTTAGAAGAATGGAAAAAACTTTAATACCTGAATCATCCGAATTTGAGTTTGGTAATGAAGTTAAAAGAGAACAATGGGAAAAACATGTTATTAACTTTGATGAATTAATGCAAAAAAGAGAAGCAAGATTTAATAATAACTTTAAATATTATGATGATAACTCATACATACTTGAAATGTATAAAGATCAAATGCCTTTAACACATAGACAGGAAGATGAATTTATTGAATATATTAAAAAGGCTAAAAAATCTATTCAACCAGCGGTAAAAGAATTTGAGCAGAAAAAAGCTGCACATAGATGGATGCATGCTTCAACAGCTAAAACTGGTAGATTAGATGTTAACAAATTACATAATTACAAACTATCAGAAGATATATTCTTAAAAACCACTAGATTAGCAGATGAAAAAAGTCATGGAATGTTTATGCTAATCGATTATTCAGGTTCAATGTCTAGTCAATTAAGTAATGTATTAGATCAAGTAATACACAGCGTATTATTTTGTAAAGCTGTAAATATTCCATTTAATGTATATTCATTTAGCACTGAATGCCAAGCTGATGTAAATCATAATACACAAGATGGTGATGTATGGATGGATAACTTATCACTATGTCAATTAATACACAGTAAGTTAAATAAAAATAAATTAGAAACAGCTTTAAAATGGCTATATGCTAGAACTAATGCAGCACGAGGCGTAAGTAGCGATTGGGTAAAAGCACGAGAAGAAGACTGGGGCTCTACACCATTAAATCAAGCTTTAATAATATCACATAAACTAATTAAAGAATTTAAATTAAAAAATAATATAGAAAAGGTTACTTTACTATCAATTACTGATGGCGATACTAATAGATTAAGAATTATTGATGATAAAAATATTGAAAAAATACAACCTAAAGGATCTTACTACTGGGATAGAAAAGTTAAAATGACCATTGATGGAAAACAATTAACGATGGACACAGGTAGAAAAGGAACAGTTGCGTTATATAAAAATATTAAGAAAAGATATAATGCTAATATTATGGGATTTTTCGTAGCTGAAAGCAATCATGATCTTAAAAATAAAATATATGATGTTTGGTACGAACAGAATGATAATAATGAAGGTTGGTACGGAGAAGAATTTGCAGAATTTAGAAAATCAAAAGTAAAAGAAAATACTAAAAACAAATGCATAGAGTTTAATAATGCATTAGGATATGATAGTTTCTTTGTAGTAAAAGGTAGTAACTTTAAAATTGATGATGACGATTTAGATACATTTATAACAGAAGATGATGCTACTGACTCACAAATTAAAAATGCTTTTAAAAAAATGGCCAGAAATAAGAAAACTAATAAAAACCTTATGACAAAATTTGGTAAGGCGGTAGCCATATAAACATGCAATTATTTGCAAAAAAACACTGTACATTTGGTCTTAAACCTGGTACAATACTATTATAAATTATTAAAAGGAGTGAAATTTATATTATGATGAATGTGAATACTAAAAATATATTAGACGAATTAGTCCATAACTATCCGGACACAACAATATTTAGAAAAGGTGCGATAGTCGATACAGCTAAAAAGCTTGGTTTCGCCAAAAAAGATTGGATGCCTTTACTAAAAACTAAATCAACTGTAAGAGGTCAATACGATCTATCTGCAGTTATTTTACCTTTAAGAGATGAATCCCATACAGATAATACTACATTAAGTATGCAATCAATTGTTAATAAAGAAAAATCATTTGCTTCAGTTGATGAAACATTTGTACCTTGGGGATCATTTAAAGATATTTCAAAGGTAATTAAATCTGAAATGTTTTATCCAATTTACATATCTGGAATGTCAGGTAACGGAAAAACATTTATGGTCGAACAATCATGTGCTAAATTAAACAGGGAGTTTATACGTGTTCAAATCAATCCAGAAACAGATGAAGATGATTTACTCGGTGGGTTCAGACTTATCGACGGAGAAACTGTCTTCGCTAAAGGCCCAGTTCTTAAAGCGATGGAAAACGGTGCAATCTTACTTCTCGACGAAATTGATAGAGCTACAAATAAAATTATGTGTTTACAGGGTATACTTGAAGGTAAACCTGTACTTGTTAAGAAAACGGGTGAAACGATTACTCCACAAGCTGGCTTCAATGTTATAGCAACAGCAAATACAAAGGGTAAAGGATCAGATGATGGTAGATTTACTGCAGCTTCAATTATCGACGAAGCATTCCTAGAAAGATTTACTATATCTATAGATCAGAAGTTTCCATCCAAAAAGGTTGAAACTAAAATTGTTATGAAACATATGTCAAAGTTTAATAAAATTGATGAAGAGTTTGCAGATAAGCTAACAACTTGGGCAGACATTATTAGAAAAACCTTTGATGATGACGGAGTAGATGAAGTAATTTCAACAAGAAGACTTTGTCATATTGTACAATCATACGCAATCTTTAATAATAGATTAAAAGCAATTGATTTATGTATTTCAAGATTCGATGATGATACTAAAGAAGCTTTCCTAGATCTATATACAAAAGTAGATTCTGGTGTATTAATGCACGAAGAAGAAGATCTAAAAGTAGATTACGAAGCTCAGGAAAATTACAATGAAGAATAAAATTAATTATAAGTTTAATGAAGGAGCTCTAATACAAGAGCTCCAGAATTATATTGATAGCACATACGATAGTCACTACAGTCGTAATAAATTTCAATCAACTGAGTTTATTAATGACTGTGGCCATGGTATGGGCTTCGCAATTGGTAATGTATTGAAATATGCACAAAGGTATGGTCGTAAAGGAACACCTGTAGATGCTAGAAAAGATCTACAAAAAGTTTTACACTATGCTATTATTGCTCTTTCAATCCATGATAGTGATAATAACGGAGAAAAAATATGCAATTAAGTAATGAAACTATAAATGTGTTAAAGAATTTTGCAACAGTTAATCCAAATGTTGTATTTAAGCCAGGTCAACAATTAAAAACTATCTCGGAAGCCAAGACAATTTTAGCAAGTGCACAAATTGTTGAAGACTTTCCACAAGAGTTTGGAATTTATGATCTAAACGAATTTCTTTCAGTATATAATCTTATTGAAGATCCGACTCTAACCTTCGAAGATAAGTCAGTTCTTATCTCTGGTTCGGGCCAAAAGGTAAGATATTATTTTTCTGAAACTGAAATTTTAACACAACCATCAAAAGATATTACAATGCCTGACTGTGAAGTCGGTATCAATATTACTGATGATCAATTAAAAGCGTTAAAACAAGCAGGAGCTGTTTTAGGGCATAACGATTTAGCTATTACCGGCGAAAACGGTGTAGTAGTTGCAAAAGTATTTGATGAAAAAGATGCAACATCGAATACTTATGAAATGGAACTTGATAGAGATAACTCATGTAAAAATGACTTTAATTTTGTAATTAATATGCCAAATTTAAAGCTTTTACCTGGTGATTATTTTGTCAATATTTCTTCAAAGCTAATATCTAACTGGACAAATAATGATTATCCAATAGATTATTTTATAGCTTTAGAGAAATCATCGACTTTTGCTGTATAAATAATATGGCAGAAAGTATTCTCATACGATATTATGAGGATAACATGAAAGGTGCTACATGGGGTAGGCCTTTCAAGATTAGTCTACTTTGCAAAGGAGAAGAAAATGACTGAAGAAGTAAAAGGTATGGAGCAACCAGAAGCTCCACAACTCGGTCTCAATGACATTGCGACAATGGTACAAATCATCGATTTAGTATCAAGACGTGGCGGATTTGAAGGTCCAGAGTTAGAAGCAGTTGGTGGCATGAGGTCACGAATTGTAGCGTTTCTTCAAGCAGCACAAGATGCACAAGGTCAACAAGGGGAAGGACAACTTCCAGTTGACGGAGTAGCAGAAGTGGATGCTGATGAAGCAGATGTCGTCTTAGACGGCGAATAATACAAGGGGGAGCAATTCCCCCTTTATTTTTATAGGATTATATTATGGAACTAAATGAAAAACAACAATTATTAAAAGCACTAAAGAATGGAACCGTTACGGTAACATTTCAAAAAATAGGCACAGGCGAAATTAGAGTCATGCCTTGCACTCTCAATCCTAAAGTACTAAAAGCAGAAGGTGTTAACATTAAATTAGATATGAATGCTGACTCTGACAACTTTGCTGTATGGTCATTAGACAAAACAGCATGGCGAAGCTTTGTATTAGATACTGTAAAAGGATGGGAGGTTCTAGGT
>MDSZ01004768.1_pt1 | contig 10253 bp, 18 predicted proteins | sample 811201 | NCBI WGS metagenome assembly MDSZ01 (sample SAMN05326647, study PRJNA326480) | marine metagenome | isolation source: seawater | place: Indian Ocean: North | collected 2010 | reverse complement strand
TTTGCAACAACATCTTGGATGCCTAATACTTCGCAAACAGCTCTTACAGGTCCACCTGCTATAATTCCTGTTCCAGCAGGAGCGGATCTCATAAAAATTTTTCCTGATCCATTTTTACCTCTTATATCGTGATGAAGAGTTCTGCCCTCTTTTAATTGTATCTTAATCTGATTTCTTTTTGCAACCTCTGTAGCTTTTTTGATGGCATCAGGAACCTGTTTGGATTTGCCTTGGCCTATTCCAATTGATCCTTTTTGATTTCCAACTACTACAAGAGCTGCAAAGCCAAACCTTCGTCCGCCTTTAACAACTTTTGTGATCCTGTTTATTGCTACTAATCTTTCTTTAATATCAGAATTTTTTTTAATAATTTCAGTTTCCATAATTAAAACTCCAAACCATTTTTTCTTAAAGCCTCAGCAAATTTCTTTATTCTGCCGTGATACTTTTTATTACCTCTGTCAAAAAATACTTTTACAATTTTCTTTTCTTTAGCTCTTTTAGCTAGCATTTCACCAATCAAATTTGAAGTGTTAATTTTATCTTTTTTGTCTTTTTTAAACCCTTTCTCTATTGATGAAGCTGCAACTAAAGTTTTGTTTATTTTATCATCGATAATTTGTGCTGATATATTTTTAAGAGTTTTATAAACAGAAACTCTATATCTTCCTGAGCTCACAGATTTTATTTTTTTTCTGTTTCTTAATTCTCTTTTTTTGTTTTTATCTAACTTTTTCATTTTATTTCTTTTTACCTTCTTTTCTTAAAACAAATTGATTTCTTTCTTTAATACCTTTCCCTTTATAAGGTTCAATAGGTTTAAGAGCTTTTATATCAGATGCAATTTTTGAAACTAAATCTCGATCAACTCCATTAATTTTTATAATTGTTTGTTTTTCTACAGAAACTTTAACGTCTTTGGGTATCTTAAAATTAATATCATGACTAAATCCAAGCTGTAAATTCAAAACTTCACCTTTTAAGTTTGCCCTAAAGCCAACTCCAGTAATTTCTAAAATTTTTTCATGTCCAGTTGACACGCCTTTAACTGCATTATTGATTAAACTTCTATAAGTTCCCCACAAAATGGATGTTTTTTTATCTATTTTTTTATCTAGAGGCATTATATTAAACTCATTTTTTTCATTTATTTTTGAAGAGAAAATTTTATCATTTACGGTCAACTGCTTTGTTCCTTTGGGCCCAGTAATAGTAATTTGACCTCTGTCAACTTTTATAGAAGACTCCTTTGGTACTATAATATTTTTTTTACCTATTTTTGACATTAAAAAACCTTACAAATAACCTCTCCGCCTATATTATTTTTTCTTGCCTCATTGTCTGACATTACACCTTTTGGAGTTGATAAAATCGCTACGCCAAGTCCATTCTGAATTTTTGGAATACTATTAGCTTTAGAATAAATTCTCCTTCCTGGTTTAGATATTCTCTTAATTTCTTTAATTACAGGATTACCCTCATAATATTTCAAATTTACTTTTAAATTTGTTTTGTTATTTTTTAATTTTTCTATGAAAAAATTTGTTATATAGCCCTCTGTTTTTAAAACTTCTAAAATTTGAAGTCTAAAATTTGAGGCAGGTAAATCTATTGTGCTTAGAGAACGCATTTGTCCGTTCCTTATTCTCGAAAACATATCACCAATTGGGTCTGTTAAAGTCATTATATCCTCCTACCAACTTGATTTTACTACTCCAGGAATTTTTCCTGAAGATGCCATTTCTCGCAAAGCTATTCTAGAAATTTTAAGTTTTCTATAAACACCGTGCGGTCTACCAGTTATTTCACATCTGTTTCGCACTCTTATTTTTGAAGAGTTTTTTGGTAATTTATTTAATTTTAATTGAGCTGCAAACCTATCTGCCAAGGGTAATTTTTTATTATTGATAATCTTTTTTAATGCCGCTCTTTTTTTTTGGTATTTTTTTACTAATCTAATTCTTTTTAAATTTCGTTGAATTGCACTTGTTTTTGCCATTTTGCTCCTTTTTATATCCTTTTTTTGTTGTCTGATTTAATTGGAAAATTAAATTCTCTTAATAATTCAATAGTTGCTTCTTTTGAACTGCTGTCAGTGACTAGTGTTATATCAAGTCCTCTTATCTTATCAACTTTATCAAAATTCACTTCAGGAAAAATTATATGTTCCTTTACGCCAAAACTATAATTACCAGAGGAGTCAATACCTTTAGAATTAAGTCCTTTAAAATCTTTAATTCTTGGTAAAGCAATATTAACCAATCTGTCGATAAATTCATACATTTTTTTTGATCGTAAAGTAACTTTGATGCCTGCACTTGATCCTTTTCTTGTTTTAAAATTTGAAATTGATTTCTTAAATTTTGTTACCACTGGTTTTTGACCTGTTATTAGACCCATATCTTCTAAACAAACTTTTACTTTTTTACTATCAGATGCATCTTGACCAAGACCCATATTTAAAACTATTTTTTTAAGTTTGGGAACTTCATGTTTATTTTTGTATTGCAATTTTGCCATTAATTTTGGCGTTATTTCTTTTTCATAAATTTCTTTTAATCTAGCCATTATTTCTTCCCAATTTTTTTCTTTGTTTTTTGACTTTCCTTTTTGTTCTTAACATCTAAATTTTGGACATTTGATTGATGAATAAAATTCTCTTTTGAGATAATTCCACCTTTGTTTTCTTTAGTTGGTTTCGTGTGTTTTTTGATCATATTGATCGATTTTACTTTCAGAGTTTGTTTTTTTTTATTGATCTCAATAACTTCACCTGTTTTACCTTTGTCTTTACCAGTTAAAATTTTTACTTGATTTCCTTTTTTAAGAATCATTTTTAAATAACCTCCGGGGCTAATGATATTATTTTTGTGTGACCTTTTACCCTAAGTTCTCTAGTAACTGGACCAAAAATTCTAGTGCCAATTGGCTCACCTTTTTCGTCCGTTAATACAACAGCGTTTGTGTCAAATTGAACTTTGGATCCATCTTCTCTAAATATTTCCTTCTTGGTTCTTACCACGACAGCTTTGTGCACTGCTCCCTTTTTAACCTTTCCCTTTGGGATTGCATCTTTGACACTTATTACTATTAAGTCACCTACTCCAGCATATCTTCTTTTTGAGCCACCTAAAACCTTGATACATTCCACTCTTTTTGCCCCTGTGTTATCTGCAACTAATAATTCTGTTTGTATTTGTATCATCTGTCAATAACTTCCCAGGTTTTCTTTTTTGATATCGGTTTGCATTCAATTATTTTCACGCTATCCCCTTCTTTGAATTTATTCTTTTCATCATGAGCATGATATTTTTTTGATCTTGAAATAACTTTTGAGTAAAAAGGATGTTTAAACTTTCTTGTAACTTCAACGACAATTGTTTTGTTGTTCTTTGAGCTAGTTACTATTCCTTTTAAGATTTTTTTTGTCATTTACTATCCTTTAAGTTTGAAAACAATCTTGCAATATTTTTTCTTATCAAATTATATTCAGCTGGATTGGTTATTTGACCATTGATCTTTTTAAATCTAATATTAAACAAATCCTTTTTTAAGGATTGTATTTTCTTAACTGCTTGGTCTTTTGTCAATTTTTTTACTTCTTTCTTATCTTTCATTAACTATCTCCTAATAAATTTTGTTTTAATTGGAAGTTTTGCTGAAGCTTTATATAAAGCTTCTTTTGCTATTTCTTCACTTACTCCATCAACTTCAAAAAGTATTCTTCCAGGTTTAACTCTACAAGCGTAATACTCTGGAGAGCCTTTTCCTTTTCCCATTCTTACCTCTGTGGGTTTTTTTGAAACGGGAATGTTGGGAAAAACTCTTGTCCAAACTTTTCCTGTTCGTTTCATATATCGCGTTAAGGCAACTCTAGCAGCTTCAATTTGTTTTCCAATTACTCTTTCAGGCTGCATTGCTTTAAGTCCATACTGTCCATAATTAAGTACAGTAGCTCTTGAGGCTTTTCCATGAATTCTTCCTTTAAAAGCTTTTCTGTATTTAGTTCTTGTTGGTTGTAACATTTTTTACCCTTTCAATTTTTTCTTTCTCTACATCTTTGTCAAATAACTCTCCCTTATAAATCCAAACTTTTACACCAATAATTCCATATGTAGTTAATGCCTCTGACTCGCCGTAATCAACGTTTGCTCTTAGTGTATGTAGTGGAATACTTCCTTCTCGCAACCATTCTGTTCTCGCAATTTCATTTCCTGCTAATCTACCGCTCACCATCACTTTAATTCCTTTTGCATTTAATCTCATCGCAGATTGCATGGCTCTCTTCATTGCGCGTCTATATGCAATTCTTTTTACTAACTGTTGTGAGATGTTCTCGGCAACTAAATTTGCATTTAATTCGGGCTTTTTTATTTCCTTTATGTTCACAGCGACGTCACTATCTGTAATCTTTTGAATATTTTTTTTAATTTTTTCTATATCTGCCCCTTTTTTTCCAATAACAAAACCCGGTCTTGAAGTATGAATTGAAACGGTGCATTTCTTTGACGATCTTTCAATTATAATTTCAGAAACCCCAGAATTTACAATATTTTTTCTTATATATTTCCTTATTTTAAAATCTTCAATTAAGTATTTACCGAAATCTTTTTTCTTAGCAAACCATATTGAGTCCCAACCTCTGTTAATGCCCAATCTTAAACCAATTGGATTAATTTTTTGTCCCATCTTTACCCTCCTTTTTCTCTTCCAAAATAATAGTAATTCTACTAAACGGTTTATTGATAGCGCTTGCTCTTCCTTTCGCTCTAGGCCTAAATCTTTTCATAACTAAAGATTTTCCAACAAAGGCCTCTTTGATGTAAAGGTTGTCAATATCGTATTGAAAATTGTTTTCTGCGTTTGCTACTGCTGATTTTACGGTTTTACTAACATCATTTGCTATTCTTCTTCTCGCAAACTGTAAGTCTCTTAATGCTAAATCAACTTTTTTTCCTCTAATACTATCTAATATGAGAGAAATTTTTCTACTGCTTGATCTTACATTTTTATTTATTGCTTTAATTGAAGGATTATTTTTTTGCATTCGAATCCTCTTTCTTTGGTGAAGCTGTCGCTGGCTTTGAACCTGGAGCTGTTGCTGTTGTTTTTGCTGCTGAAGATTCAGCTGCTGCTTTTTTATCTGCTGGAGTGTGACCTTTAAAAACTCTAGTTGGTGCAAATTCACCTAGTTTGTGACCTACCATTTCTTCAGAAATAGTTATTGGTATAAAAGATTTTCCATTATGTATCAAAAAGCTGTGTCCAACAAAATCAGGTATAATAGTAGAGTTTCTTGACCAAGTTTTTATTGGTTTTGAGTTACTCTTGTCCTTAAGTTTATCTATTTTTTTTAGTAAACTTGGATGTACAAACGGACCTTTCCATATTGATCTAGCCATAAATTACCTTCTTTTCTTTCTCCTAGTAATAATTAATTTGTCGCTTCTTTGAGGTCTTCTTGTTTTCAATCCTTTTGCAGACTGTCCCCAAGGTGAAACTGGACTTCTTCCACCTGAAGTTTTACCTTCTCCTCCGCCATGAGGGTGGTCAACTGGATTCATTGCAACTCCTCTCACTGATGGTCTTTTTCCTTTCCATCTATTTCTACCAGCTTTTCCAATTTTAATATTTTTCTGATCTGGATTTGAAACAACACCTATTGTGGCAAAACAATCACTTCTTACTTTTCTCATTTCACCTGATGAAAGCTTTATGATTGCGTAATCCCCATCATATCCTGACAATGTAACAGAGGATCCAGCCGATCTAGCTAATTTTCCTCCACTACCTGGATTTAATTCTACATTATGAACTGATGTTCCAGGAGGTATATTTCTTAATTCTAAACAGTTACCGACTTTAATTTCAACTTTTTTTCCAGATATAATTTTATCACCTACTTTTAAATTTTGTGGGCATAATATATATCTCTTTTCGTTATCATCGTATTTTATTAATGCAATATATCCGGTTCTGTTAGGATCGTATTCAATTCTCTCGACTACTGCGTTAATGTTAATTTTTTTTCTATTGAAATCGATTATTCTAAATTTATTTTTATGTCCAGCTCCTTTAGATCTGGATGTAATTCTACCGTAATTATTTCTTCCAGCTGTGGATTTTTTTCCTCGAGTCAAAGGTTTATAAGGGGAACCTTTCCAAAGAGAATTTTTATCAATTATGACTGTTCCTCTATTTGACTTTGTGTATGGCTTGAATGTTTTTAAACCCATAATTTCTATACTCCTGAACTTAAGTCAATACTTTGACCTTTTTTTAATGTTATAATTGCTTTCTTATATCCGCTTTTTGTAGATAGTTTGCCTTGTTTGATTTTTATTTTTCTTTTAGAATTAATTATATTTACTTTAACAACCTTCACTTTAAAAATTTTTTCAATATTTTTCTTTATAGTTTTTTTATTCGCCGTTTTATGAACTTTAAACACAGTTTTATTTTGCTCTGATAAAATAGTTGCTTTTTCAGTTATAATTGGTGATCTTACAGAGTCTATAAAGTTAATTCTTTTCATTGAGAAACCTTTCTTCTATTTTTTTAATTGAAGTCGTAGTCAAAATCACATTTCTATACTTTAATAAATCGTAAACATTTGTTCCGGACTCATTTATAATTTTGATATTTTTTATGTTTCTTGCAGATTTTTGAATATTTTTTTCTGACTTTTTGTCAGAAACTATTAAAGCATTTGAAATATTGTTATCAACCAAAAAACTATTAAATTGTTTTGTTTTTTTAATTTCTTTAGTAACATCCTCTAAAATATGTAAATTTTTATCTATATTTTTTTTTGATAAAGTTTGAGCTAACGCAAGTTTTTTTACTTTTTTATTTATTTTTTTCTTTTTATAAACAGCACCTTTTGGACCATGCGCCACTCCACCACCAACGAAAATAGGAGCTTTTATACTTGCGTGTCTAGCTCCGCCACTACCTTTTTGTGGAACTATTTTTTTTGTAGATCCTTTAATTTCATTTCTTTGTTTTGTTTTGGCTTTTCTGGCTTTCAAGTGACTTAGTTGCCAATCTATTACAAATTTAATTAACTTGTGATTTACTTTTAAGTTTATTAACTTATCTGAAACTTCTATAGATGAGCTTTTTCCACCTTCAAGACTTAATAATTTTAATTTCATTATTTCTTTTTCCCTTTTGCTTCGGCAAGTTTTTTTGCTTTAAATTCAATTTTTTCGACCAAAGTTTTTCTTCTAACATTTTTAATTGAGCCTCTAAGAAATACAGTTGAATTTTTAGCTCCTGGAACAGACCCCTTCAAATAAATTAGGTTGTTTTCTAAATCTGACTTGATTATTTCTAAATTCAACATAGTTCTTTTTTTATCACCCATATGTCCTGCCATTTTTTTCCCCTTAAAAACTTTACCAGGGTCTTGTCTTTGTCCTGTAGAACCATGTGATCTGTGAGAAACTGAAACACCATGGGTTGCTCTTAATCCAGAAAAATTATGTCTTTTCATAACACCAGCAAAACCTTTACCGATAGTTTGTGCGCTAATATCTATAAACTTTTTGTCTTTAAAAATTTCTAAACCTATTTCGTTACCTGTTTTATAATTGTCTGTTTGTTCTATTCTAAATTCTTTTAATATTTTTTTTGGCTCGGTATTTTTTTTTGCAAAATAACCTTTCATTTGTTTTGTTAACTTAGAATTTTTAATTTTAAAAAAACCCACTGTCAGAGCTGAATATCCACGTTTATCTTTTGTGATAACATCTAAAACTCTCCCTTTTTCAACTTTAATTACAGTAACAGGAACGGATTGTCCGCTTTTAATGAACTCCCTAGTCATACCAAGTTTTTTACCTATTAATCCTAAAGTCATAGTTAAATTTTAATTTCTATATCTACACCAGAAGCTAGGTCGAGCTTCATCAAAGCTTCGACTGTTTGTGGAGTAGGTTCTATTATATCAATCAATCTTTTATGCGTTCTAGACTCAAACTGTTCCCTGCTTTTTTTGTCTATGTGAGGCGAACGCAAGACTGTATATCTTTCTATTCGTGTTGGTAAAGGAATGGGCCCTTTGACTTGAGCACCAGTTCTCTTAGCAGTATTCACAATTTCCTCTGTAGATAAATCTAAGATTTTATTGTCATATGCTTTTAAATGTATTCTTATGTTTTGTTTATCCATAGTTTAAGCTAATTTTTTTGTTACTTCATCTTGAACGTTTTGTGGTACCTTCTCGTAATGATCAAACTGCATTGTATATTGAGCTCTTCCTTGTGACATTGATCTTAAGTTGTTTACATATCCAAACATATTAGCTAAAGGTACCATTGCAGATATTGCCGTTGCATTTCCTCGAGGCTCTGTTGCCCCAACTTGTCCTCTTCTACTATTTAAATCTCCAATTACATCACCCATATAATCTTCTGGGGTAATAACTTCTACTTTCATCATTGGTTCAAGAAGTTTTAGAGTAGCTTTTTGACAAGCTTCTTTAAAACAGGTTCTAGATGCTATTTCAAAAGCTAAAACACTTGAGTCAACATCGTGATGTAGACCGTCTAAAATTGTTACTTTGTAGTCTATTAAAGGAAAGCCTGCTAAAATTCCACTGTCTGCCACACTTTCAATTCCTTTTTCTACTCCAGGAATGAATTCTTTTGGAATAGCGCCTCCTTTTATTTTATTTTCAACTTCTCTTCCTTTGCCCGGTTGTAATGGCTCAACACTTAATTTAACTCTTGCAAACTGTCCTGCTCCTCCACTTTGTTTTTTATGGGTATAATCATTGATAGAATTTCCTTGGATGGTCTCTCTATAAGCAACTTGAGGTGCGCCGATATTAGCTTCAACTTTAAATTCTCTTTTCATTCTGTCCACAATAATGTCTAAATGAAGTTCGCCCATACCTTTTATAATGGTTTGTCCCGACTCTTCATCAGAAGTAACTCTAAAAGAAGGGTCCTCTTTAGCAAGTCTTCCAAGAGCTTCACCCATTTTTTCTTGGTCAGCTTTTGTTTTTGGTTCTACAGCAATCTCAATGACTGGATCAGGAAACTCCATAGGTTCTAATAAAACAGGTCCATCTTCATCGCAAAGTGTGTGTCCTGTTATTGTAAATTTTAAACCAGCTAAAGCTACAATGTCTCCTGCGTTTGCCTCTTTAATATCTTCACGGCTGTTAGCGTGCATCAATAACATTCTACCTACACGTTCACTTTTTTCTTTTGACGAATTATAAATTGAAGTACCTGATTTTAATGTTCCTGAATATATTCTTATGAAAGTTAAAGATCCAACAAAAGGGTCGTTTGCTACTTTAAAGGCTAAAGCTGAAAATGGTTCCTTGTCATCAAATTTCATTTCAATCTTATCCTCTGAATTAATCTTAGTTGCTTCAATTGAGAGTAAATCTTTTGGGCTAGGAAGATAGTCAACCACTGCGTCTAAAAGTGGTTGTACGCCCTTGTTTTTAAAAGCTGATCCCGTAAAAATAGGTACAAAGGAAAAGTTAAGACAACCTTTTCTTACACATTTTATTAAGTCGCTTTCTGAAATTTGTTTTCCATTAAGATATTCTTCCATAAGCTTTTCATCTTGTTCTACTGCACTTTCAACTAGTTCTTTTCTATACTTATCTGCTGATTCTTTTAAATCTGATGGTATTTCAGTATATTCAAATTCAGCTCCTAGTTTTTCCTCTTTCCATAAAACAGCTTTCATTTTTACAAGATCAATTACTCCTTTTAAGTTTGACTCGATACCTACTGGGATTTGCATTACAAGAGGTTTGGCACCTAAACGTTCTTTAATCATATCAACACATCTAAAAAAGTCTGCTCCGGTTCTGTCTAGTTTGTTTACAAAACAAATTCTCGGAACTTTATATTTATCAGCTTGTCTCCAAACAGTTTCTGATTGTGGTTCTACTCCTGCAACACCATCAAAAACAGCTATTGCTCCATCTAATACTTTTAAAGATCTTTCTACTTCAATAGTAAAATCTACGTGTCCGGGGGTGTCTATTATATTAATTCTATGATCTCGCCAGAAACAAGTTGTTGCTGCAGAAGTAATTGTTATTCCTCTTTCTTGCTCCTGTTCCATCCAATCCATAGTGGCTGCACCGTCATGTACTTCACCAATTTTATGGCTTTTACCAGTGTAATATAAAACTCTCTCTGTAGTAGTAGTCTTACCAGCATCTATGTGAGCCATGATACCAATATTTCTATATTTTTCTAATGTGTGTGATCGAGCCA
>MDSZ01168481.1_pt1 | contig 10254 bp, 8 predicted proteins | sample 811201 | NCBI WGS metagenome assembly MDSZ01 (sample SAMN05326647, study PRJNA326480) | marine metagenome | isolation source: seawater | place: Indian Ocean: North | collected 2010 | reverse complement strand
TAAATATAATTTAAAACAATTTTTACATGAAATAAATGCTCATCATATTGATAGTGTTAGTTTAATTAAAGATATGAATACAAATGATATCAATTCTTTAGTTGCAATTGATAATAATTTTGAAGGTGCTTTTCCAAAATTAGAAAATCTTCATTATTTAGAAACAGGATTAACAAAAGTTAATAATTTAGTAATTGATCAATTATTAAATAATGATATTTATTATAAAATAGTCCAAATAACTAATCCTAATGCAAATATGATGGCTAGTTTAAGTGGTACAGGTTTTATTGTAAATGCTGTAATAACATATTTTTTATTTAGTTTTGTTATAACATTAATCCAACAATTTAGAGGAGGAGGAGGACCAGGCGGAGGTCCAAGTGGAGGATTAGGTGGAATGATGAATCCAATGAATGCTGGTAGAATTCAAAAAAATGGTGTTATCAATAGTGAAGATATACAAACTAAATTTGATGATGTTGCTGGTTGTGATGAAGCAAAATTTGAATTACAAGAAGTAGTAGAGTTTTTAAAACAACCAGAAAAATTTGAAGTTGCTGGTGCAAAAGTACCAAAAGGTGTTTTACTAGAAGGACCTCCTGGTACTGGTAAAACTCTTTTAGCACGTGCTGTTGCAGGAGAAGCAGGTGTATCATTTATTCAAGTATCTGCATCTGAATTTATTCAAATGTTTGTAGGTGTTGGAGCATCACGTGTAAGAGATCTTTTTAAAATGGCTAAAGATAATAGTCCTTGTGTTGTATTTATAGATGAAATTGATGCTGTTGGTAGAAAACGTGGAGAACAATTTAATGGTGGAGGTAATGAAGAACGCGAACAAACATTGAATCAGATTTTAACAAATATGGATGGTTTTGAAAAATCTGATTCAATAGTAGTTTTAGCAGCAACAAATAGAGCAGATATATTAGATTCTGCATTAACACGATCAGGACGTTTTGATCGTAAAGTACAAGTAGGGTTACCAGATACAAGTGGTCGTCGTAAAATTTTAGATGTTCATTTGCGTAATAAATTTGTTGAAGATTCAACTGATTTAGATGAAATTGCTGCTTTAACTGGTGGATTTTCAGGTGCTGATATTGAAAATATGGCAAATGAAGCAGCTATATTAGCATTACGTCAAAATAAAACAACAATAAACTCTACAAATTTAGTAGATGCATTTGAAAAAATAGTTATAGGATTACCAAAACTTAGTAAAGATACCAATTATGATGAAGAAGAGTTAGTTTCATATCATGAAGCAGGTCATACATTAACTGCACTTTTATTTAAAGAATTTTTTGATGTGCGTAAAGTAACAATAAATGCAAATACAAATGGTGCAGGTGGTTATACATTATTTACACCAAAAGAAAAATATAATAGTTATCCTACAAAAAAATATTTATTAGCAAATTTAATTGTTACTATGGGTGGACGTGCTGCAGAAATAATTCTTTACACTAAAATAGTTAATAAAAATGAAAATTTAAATTATGATAATTTTAAATTATTTAATTCAGTCAGTGATTTAGAAATTACATCGGGAGCAAGTCAAGATTTAAGACAAGCAGATAATTTAGCACGACAATATATTCAATTATTTGGAATAGATTCAACAAATAATATAGAATTACCAAAAACTATACAAAATCCAAATACTCCTTATTTAACATTAAGTGAATCTACAAAAACAGAAATAGATAAATCAGTATCAAAATTAATAAATTATGCTTTAAAATGTGCAATTAATATATTAGAATATAATTTAGAAGAATTTAATAAATTAGCATCTGATTTAATAGTAAAAAAAACAGTAGATCTTAAATACTTAAATCAATTAAATATTACTTATTTTTAATAAATATTTATATTATAATTAATTATTAAATATAATATAAATTCATACTAATTAGTAGCAAAAAATATAGAAAGTATATTTCCAGAAGAATCACTATTATTATTAAAAAAAGAATTGACAATATTATTTGCTAAAAAATTTCTAAATTGTTCTTGTGTTAATAACATTCTAGAACTATTATCTCGACTATTATATCTAATAAAATTAGTATTTTCTAAAAAATTATAACGACAATTTGGGCAAGTATAATGTCTTTTATACCAATTATGTAATGCATTATTATGAAAAATATGACCACAATTATTTATTACACATACGTTATCATTTGCATCAAAATCTTCTTGTGTAATACTGCAACTAGTATTTAAAGGATTAGTTATTTCAGAATATAACATATTTGTTGTATTATTATTAAAAACATTTTCAATATTACTATTTGATAAATTATAATAATAACTTTCATCAGTTAATTCTATATTATTAAATTCATTATTTATTACAGAATTATTTTCTTGATTTTGTGGTTCTTCATTTGTTTCATTATTCTCTGTTTCTTCATTATTTTCATTATTTTCATTATTTTCATTATAAAAACTATTTGAATTATTATAAAATGTTTCTTGATTATAATATTCTTCATTTATTCGTCTACGTATTCTTCTATTATTTCTGTATAATGTATAATAATAATAATCTAAATTATTACTAATACTTTGTAAAGTATTATTTGTTGAATTTAAGTAATTTATATTGTTGTTAACTATGTTAATATAACTATTAACAAAACTCATATAATTATGTAATAAATTTGCTTCTTCATTTTCTAAATTATTATTATCTTGATTAATATAATGTTGATTTGTATTGTTAAACATTATATATATATATAAAAATATGTTTAAATAAATTACATTATTATTATTTAATATAACTTTTAAATGACTAATAATATGGAATTAGGATTAACTGGATTAGCTAATCTAGGTAATACATGTTATATTAATTCTTGTATGCAAATTTTATCACATTGTAAATTATTTAATGATTTATTAAATGAAATAACACATAATAAATTAAATAATAATAATGATTCTATTTTATTATTAGAATGGAAACAATTAAAAGAATTAATGTGGAAAAAGAATTGTACTATAGCACCTAATAGATTTATAAAATCAATACAACATGTGTCAAGTAGTAAAGATTTAGAATTATTCAGTGGTTATGCTCAAAATGACTTACCAGAATTTTTAATGTTTATTATTGATACTTTTAATAATTCATTAAAACGCAAAGTAGATATGAGTATTTCTGGTATACAAAAAAATGATACAGATAAATTAGCAATTGAATGTTATAAAATGATAAAACAATATTATTCAGAAAATTATTCAGAACTTTTAGATATATTTTATGGTACTCACGTTTCTATTATTGAAGATATTATAAATAATGATAATCTAGTAAATAAACCAGAACCTTTTTGTTTATTAGATTTACCTATTCCTGAAAAAAATAATATTACTATTTATGATTGTTTTGATAATTATTTAAACAAAGAATTATTAACAGATAGTAATAAATATTATAATTTAAAAACTAAAACTTATATTGATGTATATAAATATATAGTATTTTGGAGTTTACCAAATGTATTAATTATTAATTTAAAACGTTTTGATAATAATAATAGAAAAATAAATAAATTTGTAACTTGTCCACTTACAAATATAGATTTAAGAAAATATGTAGTTGGATATGATAAAGAAAGTTATATTTATGAGTTATTTGGAATAACTAATCATAGTGGCGGGTCTTTAGGTGGTCATTATACATCATATGTAAAACATTCTAATAGTAATAAATGGTATCATTTTAATGATACAAATATAAGACAAATAAATGAAAATAATGTAAATAATCAAAATGCATATACTTTTTTTTTAAGAAAAGTTAATATTTAGAGTTTTATTTTATAATATATATTTATATATTTATATATATATTATGTCATTATATAACAATATTACAGATGATTTTTATAATACTATAAATAATTTTGGTTCTAATCCTTTTGTTTTAGTGGTTTTAATATTTATAATTTTAATATATTATATTTTATTTGCTTTCTTGGGAAAAAATGATAATTATGAATCAAATAATTCAGGAGGAATAATTTTTGTAGAATCTCTTTTATGGGGTTTGTTTATTATTTTAGTATTTATAAATGGTCTATCTTATTTTTATGGAATAAATGTTATTAGTGAAATAAGAAATTTATTAGGTGAAGAACCTGAAATAGTTGTAGAAAATACTGTTGATATATCAAATGTTGAAACACGAGAAGTATATCATATTCCAGGAAATAGATTTTCGTATAATGATGCAAAAGCAGTTTGTAAATCAATGGATGCAGAAATGGCAACATATGAAGAATTAAGAGAAGCACAAAAAAAAGGTGCTAGTTGGTGTTCATATGGATGGACTAAAGATAGTTTAGGATTATATCCAACTAGTCAAAGTGACTTTTTAAAATTACAATCAAAAGAAGGACATGAATATGATTGTGGATTACCAGGTATTAATGGAGGATATGTAAAAAATAATCATGTTTTAATGGGTGTAAATTGTTATGGTGTTAAACCTAAAAAGACTGAATTAGATGCAATTAATTTAGAAGATGAATTATATCCAAAAACTGCAAAAGAAAAGATTTTTGATGAAAGAGTTAAATTTTGGAGAAATAGAATAGGAAATATATTATTAAGTCCATTTAATAAAGATTCATGGCATTCTATTTAAATATTTATAATTTCTGTAATACTTGAATTATTTAATTTATTGTAAAAAATTATATTTACAGGCGCAACTGGTTTTTCAATATAAAATATTATTTTTAATAAATGAAATATATATTTATTATAAACATATATTGTACTTTTTTTTAAATATTGAATTTTTTTTTGTTTGATTTTTTTTATAAATAATGCAGTATATAAACAATATTTTGGATTTATTAAACCACAATTATATGTATTAAAAATAAATTCAAAATATATTTTATTGTCATATAATTTTAACCATTGATTTGTAAAGTTTAAAAAATCATCATTATTTTCAATAGTTCCACTTAAATCTATTTTAACTAATGGAAAATTTGTATAATCATAATTAGCAAACATTATAAAAATAATAATATAAAATAAATAATATAATAATTTAAAATATATTATTTATTTTATATATTATGATTAAAAATATTATAAAAAATAATATTAATAACAATATATATATTGATTGTTTTTATTATTCATTTTATATTGAAAAAAATGAATTAATTAAATATAAAAATAAAGAAAATGAAGTTGCTATTAATACTTTAATAAATACATGTTTAGAAGATAATATATTAACTAAAGTAAATACTTTTTCTAGTTTAACAGATTATTTTAATAAGTTATCATGTTAAATTATATAATATTATAAAATTGAATATTTTAATATTATATAAAAAATTATTATTATAATAATGTATGCCCCCTAAAAGTAACATAAATACAAATAAAAGTATTAATAAAAATAATATAAATTTATATAATAATAATTCTGCTTATGATAATATTTATGAAGAATTTAATTACAATTACTTTATATGTGTTTTACTTTTAATATCTTGTTTATTTAATTTAACATTTTTAACAACAAATAAAAAAAAATTTAAAATAAAAAATATAAATGAACAAAAAAATATTTCAATTCAAACTGATCCTCAAATTGTTTCATTATTAATAAATCCAGACAATAATGTACAAATTATGAATTATGAATAATTCCACCTTTCATTAAAGCACCAAAAGGACTCCAAAATGGTAAAGTTATTGGTTTTTTGTTTAAACACTTTAATATTTTTGAATTTATAAATTTTTTATCAATAACAATTTTATATACATAATTATTGAACCAATCTAAAGACATATAATAATTTTCATTAAACTCTTTTTCTTTTATACCATGAGAATTTTCAATTAAAAATCCATTTGTTTTACCATTATCAAAATTATAACCTCTTATAACTACTGCATGACTTGGATAACTTTGATGATATTTTAATGAATCACATTTTTCCATTTCATTAGTAAATTCAAAAATATCTTTATAATTAAAAGCATCTTGATCTAATATACCTTCTTTGGATGAATTATATTTAGACCAATCTAATCCGGTCCATATTGCTTCATTATTATCTATTGACTTTTTTATACATTCTAACATAATATTAATAGGTACATTTATAAAATTTCTTAATTTAGTATCTGTTAAATGATAATTTAATTCTACATTATATAATTTATAATAATCTATACTTTTACATGGATAATTAATTAAACAAACTTTATCTTTAGTATTATAAGGAACATATTTTTTATAAAAATCTAAAGGATTAATATTTTCTATAACTCTTTGTTTTTTTTTATTTTTTTTAACTTCATAATATTGCCAAGTTATTTTTTTAGGTGGTTCACCTAAAAATAAAACTAATATTTTATAACATTCATATAATAATGAATTTATTAATTTAGAACGCTCTATATTAGATTCTAATATTTGTTTTCCAGATTTTTTTAAAAAATTATTAAAAAATTCTTGTAAATCATGTGAATGTTTACTATGAAAATGATCATCCATATTTGTTTTAGGAATTAATCCATATTTTTCTACTAATCCTGAAAATAATTCCCAATGTCCACCATCATTTGTGGCTTCTTCGAAAATATTTATTAATTTAAAATCTTCTATATTATAGTTTTTTATATTATGAATATTTTTATTTTTTCTATCATATACTGCATTAAAAAAATAATTTGCTTTTTCTAATTTATCATAAAAAAACAAATAATTTTGAGAAAATTCAAAATTTTCTAATTTATATTTTTTTATCATATTTATTCTTATTATGTTTAAAAACGCAAATATCCAACAACGTCCACTATTTTCTTGATTTGTTGGCAATGTTTTAACATCTATAAATTTTTTAAATATTCTTTTTTTATTTTGTATATAATCAGATTTTAATACTAAATTTTTAAAAGGAATTTTTGTATTTACATTTTTAAAAACTTTATTTGTTTTTTTTTTTATTAAATTTTTTAGAATAATTATTTACATTTTTAAATGTAATATTAAATTTTTTAGACATTTAATAATTATATATTATGAATATTATATTTTTTATGGATTATTATAATATTTATATAATTTAAGATTAATTTATATAATTATGAATGTTAATTGGAATGTAGAGCAATGGGAACGTTTTGAATATGTTGATATTATGCATGATATGACAGATAGTGGCGGTTTAACAAATGTAAATGATAACAAATTAATTAAAAAGTGTCTTAAAGAACTAGGATACACGAAGTTCCATCCACATTCTACTTCTAAACAAAAATATGAAGACACAGACAGTATAAAATTTGGTACAACCAAATCCCCAAACGTTGATTTTTTACAAAATAAGTTTATAAAAGAAGAATTATATAAAATGAGAGATTTGCTCGATTTTGCTGTAATCAAATATTTTTTCATAGATGCTGCTCATAAAGTCGGAATGCCATCATATAGTGGAGAAGCAATTTTGGATAAAGAGGAAACTAAAAAATATTCAAGTTATTTTGATTATTCTATTATTAATGATCAAAAACTAGCTAAAGTAAGTCATAAAGCTACAACTGCAAATGTTTGTGATCCAGCAACTACTAGTGTTTTTATGGATCAAATTATTGATAAGGAGGATGGTTCACAAATAATATATAGTAATACTGAAACACCTGAAGATAATAAAATATATTATGGATTTCCATATGGATCAATCGTAAAAACTAAAATAATAAATGAAGATAAAGCAGGACTTATCAAGGGATGTTATGTTTATGTTCAATATAATACTGATACTAAAAACGAAGTTTATAAGTTTTCTGCATTTTATAGGATAGATTTTGAAGAAGATACGAGTACGGGTATTAGCCGTGAAAAATTTGTAAAAAATCCGCATGTAACTTACGAAAGAGTTGATCCCAGTGCTGCTCTTAAAGGAATATTTAATTTGAAAGATGATGATTCAGAAAAATTTCAAAAAACAGCTGAGTGTGTAACACCTGTAATTAACTTATCAAATTCAGAAAAAGCACAATATTTTGAACATGAAGATCATAAAGATAAAGATAAACCAGAAGATGTCAAATTTATAAAACAAGGAATAGAATATATAGTATTAAAAGCATATGGTGATAGAAATCAAAGTAGTTTTTTAAAAAAAGAACATGAAAAAAAAAATTCTTATAACTCTAGTAATACTTGTATATTGAGTAATGATTCACATCTTATACAAGCGGCTGCTCATACGTCTGATAAAGAGAATTATCGAATTCAATGTGTATATAAACATAATATTAGCAACACTATAATAGTTGATAGTGTAATAAATAAAGATACAGGAAACAGCATTGTTAGTTATCAAACTATTATACAAAAAAAATGTCAACCTAGTGCTGATTCATTACTAGAACCTAAAATTGAGGTTGTTTCTGATCCAGGTGTTGGAAGCAACCCCACCGCAGAGGAGGTCCCTCTTATAATAAAAAATCATGATATGCATTATGCTACAATAAAAATAAATAAGAAATATTTTGAAAAAATAGAGCAGTCCTGGAAGAAAGTTATAAAATATCTTACTGATTTTTTTAATATATTAATAAAAAAAAATAATGAATTAGTTCAACAAGTTATAACAAAAATTAAAGAAAGTGACTATTATGAAACGGTTATAATGACTACAGATTACTCAAACAAAGAAAACCAGTTACTTTTATTACAGAAATTTAATGATTTTATTGATGCATTATTATCTTTAATAATCGAAAAAGAATTATCTAAATATATGAAAGATAAACATAAAGATAATCTCTTTACTTTATTTCCACTTATTTATAATAAGCAATATGGTTCATTAAGTGGTGATGGAAAACTTAATTATGATTCATTGAAAGTTGAAGCAACTAAATATTTTGATCTAATATCAGTTAATGAAAACTTTAAAAATATTATTGATAAGAAGAATACTAATAGCTTATATATTCTTAAATTATTAGATAATTTTATAGAAGGAGAGGATTTTAATTTTGCAGAATTTTTGAATATTATTTATTTAAATTTTGACTTTATTCGACCAGAATATAAGTGGTTTACTAAATTTGAGAGAGAATTTCCAACTGGTGGATATGTAGATAGCGGCGATGACGACGTTGACGACGTTGACGACTATGACGACGTTGACGACTATGACGACGTTGACGACTATGACGACGTTGACGACTATGACGACGTTGACGACTATGACGACGATGGCGGCTCAATATCAGGTGGAAACCAAAAAGGAGGAGGCCCACGAGAAGAGAAAATTTATAATAAATTATATGATAATAATGATAATATATTTTTTCTTAAATTTTTATATTTATTAAATCTTGATTATAGTACAATTAAAAATAGTACTATTATATCCAGTATTTTATCAAATAATATACTGAAAGAGACGGCGGCGGCGAGAAAGGCGATGGATATAGCGGCAGCAGAGGAGGCGCCGAGGGAGGCGGAGGGGATGGATATGGTGGCAGCAGAGGAGGCGCTGAAGGAGGAGAAGGAGGCAGTGGAGATGGATATGGCGCTAGAAGAGGCGGCGACACAGGATCCGGCGGCGGCAGAGGAGGAGGAAGAAGAGGCGGCAACACAGGATACGGTGGCAGCAGAAGTGATGGAGCTCACTAATATAAATACACCATTACAGCTGCTGCCGGTGCGGCGAAAATCAAGTGATAGCAGTGTGGCAACTTTACAATTAGATAGATATTTTAAAGGTGAGGAGAGTGAAAACAAGAAACAAAAAAAAGAGCCTGAAGATGGTAAAGGTTTAACAAAGAAAAAAAGAAGAAAAAGAAAAAAAAATATAAAAATAGAAACATTAAAAAAAAAATTAAATAAAAAAATTAAAAAAATGAAAAAAAATTTTAAAAAACAAGTTAAAAAAATTAAATTAAATTTAAGAAAACATAATAAAACTCCAAAAAAGAATAAATTATTAACTACTATTAAACGAAGAAAGAATAAAAAAGATAAAAAATAAAATAATATTAACTTTTAGATAAATATTTTACTTCAATTTATTTAAATATTTATCAAATAAACATGATTTTACCTCTTTACATCTCAATTCTTCTATTTTCTTTACATATTTTTCTGGTTCAGGCCATTTTTCTTTAATACGTATTAATTCATCTTTATAACTTAATATTTTTTTATTAGTATTATAATTTTCAATATTAAAT